>Ga0315914_1001405_pt1 | contig 35704 bp, 19 predicted proteins | sample MpolenodulesMG_FD_203920 | JGI IMG/M metagenome (GOLD analysis project Ga0315914, IMG submission 203920) | Medicago polymorpha root nodule microbial communities from Los Angeles, California, United States - elongated nodules | ecosystem: Host-associated > Plants > Roots > Nodule | place: USA...
GATATTTTTGTACTAGATCTAATATGAGAATTACTTGCTCCCAAAGTTTCTCACTTATTAGTTGTGAACTTTCTCTATAAATAGAGAGCTCACACAGTGTATTCCATACACTGAAATTCACAGTTGATGCTTCATGTGCTTTTCCTCTCTTCTCCCTCTTTCGACTTGTGTTGACAAGTCCTTCTCTTTTTTTCTACTCCTTTTGTCCCTTTGAAATTAAGATTGTTCTTAAGACCATAGTCCCTATTCGGTTTATTGTCCTTTCGGAAATAAGAATTATCTTAAGAGCATAGTCCCTTCAATTGTTTATGTCTCTTTAGAATAATAATGTTTTAAGATCATAGTCTTTTTCGGTATAATAAGAATGATTTTAAACATATATATTATTCATCTATTCATAGAGAAGTTAGATGTTAGAATAGTCGTAGCACCATATTTGAGTGGTTGAAGTACCATATTGATATTTGGAGAAGTTAAAAATTAGAATGGTGGTAACACCATATGTGAGTGATCTCAGCACCGTAGTAGAGTGGTCACAATACATTGGTTTCAGTATTAAGAGTGGTCTTAGTACCATATTAGAGGGTGTTATTTCTCGAACGATTATTTACGGTGCAGTACTTAATCGAACAGGTGAACTGGGTTGTTTTATCCTGGAGGCGCACGGTTGTTAGTCTACCTGGCACAAACTCGGGTAGTGGCATGAAACGTCTTAAAGAAAGCGACCTGGTCGTGACTCAACCCGGTAGGACTTCAAGAAGACTCAACATGGTAATATTGTCGGTGGTGATTTCGATTCTATTAAAAAGGTATGTTTTTGAACCCGAAAAACAACAATTTTAAGACGTTTCAACTGCTATGTCTACCAAAGAAATTACTTATTGAAGTTTCGTTGTCCCTAAATACAACAAGGATAAATCAATCTATAGAAATACATCTTTTCGACTGAAAAAATGAAGTGCTTGTTGTTATAACAACAACACTAAGAAATTCACATACGCAACTTTGAATCTGTTTGAAATTTATCCCGCACTGTGAATAAGTAACTCTAACTGTCTACGGAATAGGAACCTCAAAAAGGTCCTATATCAGAAATCAGCAGCCACCACCAAGAAATGATACTGGTGCACAATTTATTTTTAATATACAATCGTGAGAAACCATGTCATATGTCCCGAAATTATATGAACATTTCAAGTGCTACTTTGTAGCCTAACATGATTACAAAGAAATTCACTGATATGACTAGTTAAATCATTCTAGTTGGTGAATAAGTGAATGGTGGATAAAATGCGTAGTTACATCATAGGGATTAATGATGAACTCTTGGATGTTATTGAAGATGGCCTTGCTTTGAGGTTGAAGAAGAAGGAATGGTGACAGACAAGAAGAAGCTGACTGCCACTCAAAAGAAGATTTATAAAAAGCACCACAAAGTTAGAGGAATTCTAGTGGAAGCTTTATCTCATGTTGAATACTTGAAGATTGGGGATAGATCTACTGAAAAAGCCATCTTCGAATCATTGTGCTCTACTTATGAAAGAAATCAGCAGATAAAGGAAGCAGAGGCAAACCAACTAGTTCACCAGTATGAGCTTTTCAAGATGAAAGAGGATGAATATATTGAAACCATGTATTCAAGGTTTCAAACTCTTGTGTTTGGACTTCAAGTTTTAAAGAAAAGCTATGTTGCACCAGAACATGTAAAGAAGATTCTCATAAGTCTTTCTGCAAGGTTTAGGCCAGAGGCCACTTCCATACAAGGGGCAAAAGACTTGGATAAGCTAAGTTTGGGGAACCCGATAAGTTATCTGAAAATTCATGAGATAGAACTTGAAGGTGGTGAACCAAATAATCTCTCTAAATCTGTTGCTTTGACCTCTAAGGTAAAGACAACCAAATTTCTTCAAACTGCTAAATCAAAAGAGAGCGATTCAAATGATGAATCTGATGATGAAGCAAACTTTAAAGAGATTGCTTACTTAATCAAGAGGTTTCAATACCTAACTAAGAAAAGGAGATTTCTTAGCAGAAGCAATGACTCAAAGACATTCAGCTTCAAAGACATCCTACCAAAAGCGTCTTTTGTTGAGGAGGTAAAAAGTCTCATTGTCTTCTTTCTTTATGCTTAATCGATCAGTCTGGAAGACCTAAAGTTCAGTCACCATCTATGGCAATCATCTTGCATTAAAACTTTGGTAAGTCATTTTTCATCAAAATCTTCGCATTACTACTGTTTTCTGGTGGTTTTATTTTTTCGGTGATTTTCCTCTTAGCTAGCAATATTGTTTCACTTTGCAAGATTATGCATTGTCAATCAAATCTACAATCTTTCAATTTTGATTTGCTTTCTTTGCCTAGTTAGATTTTTCTCTTTATATAATTTACCGGAAATTTTTAAATGTCAACAAATAAATTATTTCTTATCTTTTTGTGTGTTAGTACAATCTACAAGAGGTTTTAATTTGAGTTTGTTAGCTTGGGTTGGTTGACAAGGCGAAGGCTACGGTGTGAGAGCATTTCATATTGCGCACCGTGCGAGACTAACATGATTCATTAGATTACAATATACCATTCTAGACTGCTGCACAATATTATTTTTTTTACTAGACTTTTGACCCGTGCTATCGCACGGGTCTGTTATAGCATTGGTCATTTATATTAGCAGTTAGTGTATCATGAAATAATATTTAAGTATTTTATAATATAGAGAAATTAAGGACATAAAATTCAATACAAAAGGAAATTTCAAAAAGAGGACTCAATTGAGGATTTCCATAGTTTAAGGTTCATATAAATCAACTAAAGTACATTTTGAAGGACTTATTATTATTATTATTATTATTAAGCTTTTACTTCATAGAGGTTAACTAACACTGTTTGAAAATCAAAGTGTTTATGTAATATGTGTTCAATCTCAGTTGTATATTCATCTAAAAAATATCAGCATTCTTTAAAAAATGATATTCAAGGCATTATTATTATTATTAAGCTTTGTCTTTATGATATGACCTATATAATATTCAAAAGGGTTACTGCTGAAGCTACAATTTGCAGAGAAAACAATGACTTGCTTGCAGTAGGTGCACAATGTTGCGTTAATTTTGGCTTAATACAGTAAGGGCACTAACTGAGGAAGCACTAAGTATCATCATTATAAAATAGTGCAGAGAATGTGTAATCATTATACTGTATTCACATAGATTTTTAGAGTGGTTTCATAATAGAAAATCCAAATGAAACTTATGATCTTTTTCACAAAATTAAACCAAGCAACATAAGTTGAAAACTGAAAACGATAATATTCCATGTGATACAGACACTTCCAAAACAGCGACAACAAACACCCAAAATACGATTCTTCAATCATGAAGTACATCAAAATACCACACAGAATAACAAAAGGATAAAAGACGACTGAAAAGGTTCAAATGTGACAATTAAAAATACGAAAACAATGCGAAAAGGACTACGGACATGGACACCAGCAACATAACTGAAACTGCATATTCTTTCAAGGTTCTTCAGTCAATTTTTTCAACCTTCACACGAACCAGTTTTGGTTCCTTTGTCGTGGATGCATCACATCCAATCGCCTCAAGATCATCCAGTGACTCAACACTATCAGCACTTCTCTTTCCCAAAGCTTTGGTAGTCGGAGTAACCTCTGAATCAACTGCAACACCTTCTTCCTTGTCAGCACTTCTCTTACCCAAAGCTTTGCTAGTCGAAGTAACCTCTGAATCAACTGCAGCACCTTCTTCCTTGTTGCTCGAATCAACACCTTCAATAAATTCCTGAATCATACAACGATGTAAATTTATCAATCTGCCGTTGTTATAACATAACGAATTAATGTAAAAACAATTGCTAATGTAAATCTGCAAGCGTGAACAACATACCAAAGGATCTTTATCAGCTAACTCGCAAGCAGTCTCAACATATTCAGCATTTTCATCATCGTTGGCAAGCTGCACAAAATGACACAGTAAACGAACAGTGAAGACTAATTTAGAGTTAATTCAATATCCGCACCATTCATCCTGTATATCAAGGAGCAACAATTATTAATATAATCTAAAGACCTTCTGACACTAATTTAGAGAGCTAAAACAACTACATAATTATAAATCTAAAATCATACCTCTCTACATATTGAGAAGCTTAAGGAATATTAGGATTCAACATCATTTTGGTACCATAAAAAGCATTGGAAATTCCCATAACACCTATCAAAATTAATAAAATGAAAACTACTATCATACCAAAAAAGCTCATGCAATTTAATGCGGACATGAAGTGAAACACAGACATAAACATATATACTTTCAGCATATTTTAAAAAATATAGTACCATAATACTTCTTAAGCTTGCATAACTGAAAGACAACAACCAAAGGCAGGGATGAGTCATGTGTCTCCAAGCATTGTTGCATCTTCACAGCATATTCATCCCAAAGAGTGCAATGAATTCTGTTTCCCCTACAGTATACATAAGAGTAATTAGTTATCCTGCTGAGGTACATTTTCCTCAAATGCTAACTAATACACACTACTATATAATTAAATCTTACCCAAGATCTTCCAAAGTAGCATCCAAAGACCAAAACCTTGCTTGTCTTTCCTTCTTTCAGTCTCTTTGACATCATCCTTCTCCACAACATGGCCGATAACATCTATATAACATAACAAAATGACATGTTAGCATTGTATATCACAAAACACGAAAAATTCACCAAAATTTGTATGAAAAAGGAGCAGAAAAATACCAAGCAAACGATCCTCTATGAGCAGCCAAAATCTCATTGAAAGACATAAAGCAGAAAACTCTTTCAGGAATTTCTTTAGCATTGACCTTGAAAAAGTTTGTTCCTGCCATAAAGCTTAGTTTGTACTTATGATCAGTAGTTTTGAAAGTAGGGTCATTTTGGGCAACCATAAATTTCTCCAGTACATAGATTGATCCCTCTTCAAATTGATCCTTGAAAATTGGCAGCAGATGCTTTTTGATAGTTGCATGAATCTTATCAGACTGCTCATGCAAAATTAATAACATAGTGATAAGGATCCCACTCAATTTAAACACTGATTACTATCCAAATTAATGAATACAATTGTTGGTAAACAAAACAATATGAATCTGCTTAACAGTTTGATTGTATATATATAATATCAATCATAGGTAATATCATTCATCTAAAAACCATATGTAGAAACAAAAATATTTCGCAAAACTATAAACATGTCTATCATTATATCAAGACATTTATATGGTAGAGGATTCCAATTAGATATTTAAGGCAATTTTATAACTATGAATGCTTTTCACATTAAATCTGCATAATAATATCACCTTTTCATCAACCAAAATCATATGGATGTTTCCCTGCTCGGTAGGTCTGGACCGGTCTGGTGTTGTCCACATGTTCATCACACGAACCTTCAAATTGAAATCGATCCTTCCAGTGACAATCTCTGAGATCTGAGTTATCTTGTCTGATTTTCCTACAAAAGAATTGAATTGCATTAGAAAACGAATTCAGTTCATAAAAATAGAGATATAATCAAATAGATGATAAAAAAAAAAAAACCAAGTGTGTTCAAACAGGAGCTACCTTTGGATGCCATTTTTGCTAGTCTGAACAAAGAAAGTCTTAAAGTTTATGTTGTGTTAAAGTTGCAATTCAGAAAATGGTGATCTAAGAGCAAGACAAAGGATACGTATTTATAATGTGTAGTTGATGAGATGCCTTCTTACAAAAATGCTTTAGCATTATCATTAATCACTAAGAAACCTGCATTAAATGTTTAGCTGCTCAATGCTAGACTGAATGACAGACAAAAATATAGGGAACAAACAAAGCTCAATAAATGTTGTTTGTAAAAGTTGCTATTGCACCTCCTATTTTCTCACAACAACGCCAAGTACTCCTCACCCAACACTACTGAAGCATTAAAAACGTAAACTTTTCTTCTTCTCCTTCTTCTTAAACACTAAAAAACTATGAACATAAGAAAACCTAAAAAAAAGCTTAACATGGTATACTATCATTACTGATCACAGAACATCAATTCTTCTTCTTTTCTTGTTCGATTACTTGATAATTTCAACAATGGTAGTTACTTCCCAGATACAAAGAAAGGTAAGATTTTACATTGATATGTTGTTACTTTAACAACATATGCTCTCCGTCCCTCAAAAAGAAATCATATGCTCTGCGTCAAACAAAAAAAGATATACTCAGTTCACAGCTCCCCCTAAAACAATTAACATCGACCTCCATTATTATTTTTAATACTATAACAAAACTAATTACGGATAAACAATTGCTTTAAACAAAATAACACTAATTATGACTGCGTGTGTATATAAAATCACCACACTTTGATTTTCTTTCAAAATACTGTACAATGTAAACTTTGATTTTAGTATATTAATTTATTTTAATATTATATCTAAATTTTAACAAAAATATACAAGAAATAATAATGTTGTCCGAAAAAAAAATTAGGTTCAAGTTAACAGCCCAAAACTTCAAACAAAGTAGATAATAATGTTATTAAATCCTGACGTGGGGTCACTGTTTTTGTTTGATAGAGGCCATAAAAAAAGTTAAGGCAATTACCAGGTGATAAATCTCACCCGTCCGAATTAAAAACTATTATATCAATGACCCTGCTTCAACTTTCCCATCATGAGAAAAAAACTCTACTTTCCCATACTAAATCCCACCGGAATGTAAATAGATTTCACTTTTGACAATGAATTTTCTAGTTTTCATTTACTTTCTCTGTATTTCCACGTTCAATTCAATTATAAACATTGAATTCAATTCAATTTACTGTGGTCTTAATAAATATATGCCTCTCAACTCAACTATCACTTAGGTTGTTTTTGTTGATATATCTGTCGTGACAATAAAAAAATTTATAATATTCTTAAGGGAAATACTCTCTCCATTCCTTTATAATTCTCATTTTTACATAAATTTTTTGTTTTTTAGTTAACTGTCATTTTCAAAGTTCAATACATCATTAAATATTGTTTTACCTATATTACCTTAGATATTTATTGTAGAGAGAAAAATATATAAAATGAGGTATTAAATAATTAAGGTTTTGCTCAAAAAAAATAAAATAATTAAGGTTATTGTAGAAAAAAGATAAATTGATATATCAAAAATAGTAAAGATATTTGTTGGTAAAAAGTAAAAAAAGAATAGAGAAAAGTATATTTAGGTCGATGATTATTTTCTTCTTTTATAAAGTCAACGAGTATGGTTGAATAAGTTCAGTTGTAAATTGTAAGTCAATGAGTTCTTTGCAAAGACCAACTTATAATCCCAAGTTTTACTTGTACTAAGTTTAAGTTGCACTTGAGTAATACCCTTGATGTATTGACTATTAGCAACAGAGACCAAACCTAGTCAGAAAATTCAAAGATTGTTTTTGTGTTATTGGGAAGACAAACGTGTGAGACTGACAAGGAAGTATGTGTCGTACGTTCAGATATATTCTTGGCTACCACGTAAGGAAAGCCAAAAAGGAGATTGAAGAAGTACTAAGAAAATAAAAAAAAATAAGGAAAAGGAGAATGAAAACAATAACAAAGTAGGAAAAATGAAAAACGTAGAATAAACAAAGACAAACAATACAAATAATTTTTTTTTAAAGAAACTAAATTAACCCACTTAAATTGACACTTGAGAGAATCGAACCTGAGAACTAGAGGAGGAGCACACTCCCAGATCCCAAGTCAATACCATCAGGAACAAACAATACAAATAATGAAATCCTTAGATAGGATTTTTTTTTTTTTGGGATTCAAACCCTGAGTGTTGCATATATTATGCATTGTTCTTTCCAACTAAATTAAACTCACGAGGACAACTACCATAAAAAATTGTTTAAAGATTTTATTATGTTTTTAAAATATTGTTATTTTTGTCATTGTAATAATTATACAACTTTCCGCTTTCTTTATTATGTCAATATTTGAAAATTATGAACGATGTTTTATATAAAATTTTGATTTTGATTAAAACTAAAGATATAAATGTTTGTTGCTTTAAAATTATAACAAATTAAACTAACTATTATTATCTATTTCAATGACACCAACAATATAACAAGAAAAATATAATCTAAATTCTTTTTTTTAATATTACCAACAACAATTTTTATTATAGAAAAAGTTGTTTAAGAGTATAATTGAGATAATGAAAAAGTAAGTATAAATACAATCATCTAGTTTGTTACACGTTTATTTTAATATTTGAATTTACTTTTATCTATTTGTTATATCATATATGTTGTTTGTACTGAAAGTTGATGATAATTTTGGAAAGAGAAAAAAACCAACCCAAGTGAACCGAGACATGCAATTTTCGTCATATATAGTATAGATACTTTAACCAATGTTTTAAGAACACTCGTTAATATTCACTTTTTTTAAAGATTGAGAGGGAGATTTATTATCTTGTAAATTATAAATTATTAATATGATACACATAGTTAGTGCATGGTTAATTTTACAAAAGTAAATAAATAAAAGAGAATGTGATATGTTTTAAGGGTCATGTTAACTTATACTCAGCAAAAGAACTAAAAAAAGAAAATAATAAAGAAATTTTATATTAAAAATATAAACTTTTAAACTTTGCAACATTAAATACATAAGTTCCAAAAAAATACTTTTATCTTTAACTTTTTAAATTGTGTCTCAAGGCATTGTAAAGTAGTTTAGTGATTAGAAATTCATCATTAAGGTGAATAAGTGAGGGGACAGGGTTCAAACACCGAGGTCTACATATATTATGCAATGTCGCTACCAAATAAGCTATGTTCACGACTCTCATTTTTAATTATTACTAAACAAACCAATATATCAAGAATTAGTTTTTTTTTTGTTAGAACCTTGTGGTAATTTATTCTAAGGAAAATGTTAACAAGTGTTAACGAGGTCTACCAATATCTACATTGTGGTAATTTATATCTTAGAACCTTGTGGTATAATATTACTTCCTAAACAGATAGATATTAGTAGCAAGATATAAATATCAAGATATAAGCATCAGGAAAGTAATATCAATAGTAGGCCCTGTCATAACCTAAGTATCTAATCTAGGGTTGCACCTACTACAGAAATAAACTAAGGACTTTCCTAATAAAACTTAATAGCAAACAAAAGATAAATAAAATAAAAACGACATTATATGAAATAAATATCCAACAAAAAGAAATAGAGGTTCATCTTAGAACTCTAACTTAAAAAGAATTAGTTACACATGATAACTAAAAACTAATTACTAAAGATAAGAACATACCCTAGAAAATCAAGAAGAAGATAGAAACTCTCCTGAAGCTCCAAAGATGCCTTCCTCTTGAACTGTCGCAGTTCTGATCGAGAAATTCTGAATGAGGAAGGCTAGTATTTATAGTGAGAGTTTCTACCTGGTTTTGGGCTAAAAGTGGGGACTTTACCCACAAAAAGCAGGAAAAGACGCTTGCGCCCCGCACATTTCAGATGTATGGGGTGCATGGCTAGCATGCCTAGCACATGTGACTGTGCCTCAAATCATGCTCTAGGTGCATTGAAAATGCCCTAGGCACATGGTATGTGAAATCCATGCCCTAGGCATCTTTTTCATGTGATAGGTGCATGGTATCTGTTCTTGGGCCCAAATTCTCTGATTTTTCATCGTTTTAGGTCTTCGTCTTCAAATAACTTGCCTAGGAAATTGGGAACATAATTTCTCACTCTTGTAAGTCTCCTGAGGTCTCTTTAAAGATTGAGAGGGAGATTTATTATCTTGTAAATTATAAATTATTAATATGATACACATAGTTAGTGCATAGTTAATTTTACAAAAGTAAATAAATAAAAGAGAATGTGACATGTTTTAAGGGTCATGTTAACTTGTACTCAGTTAAAGAACTAAAAAAGAAAATAATAAAGAAATTTTATATTGAAAATATAAATTTGAGTTTGTTTGGATGAACTTTTCAAATGAAGAAAATCAAGTATTTCTTACTTTCATAAGTTTGGATGTACATGTTACATTTTAAACAACAAAGTCTATCTAAAAAAATTTGATTTAAAGGACACAAAAGAGAATCTTTTTAGGTCACTCTAAAAGATCCAAGGTATACAAAGTATATAATTCTAAAACACATGGTGTTGAAGAATCTATGCACATCAAGTTTGATGACAAAGAGCCTGACAGTGAAATGTCTGAGCTAGTTGAAAGTTTTGTAGATATACAGATAATATATGAAGCTTTAGAACCTAGTTAGAATCCAGAATCTAATAACAATCCCGAAGGTTCAGAAGCTGATACATCTCCAAAAGTTATCCATATGAAGAAGCTTCTGAAGTAACTTATGATGGTTCTCAAGAAGAAACTAAATCCAAAAGCACCTTCAAGTATAAGTCTTCACATCCAGAAGATCTAATCACTGGAAGCAAAGATAGTTCTAGAAAGACAAGATCAACTTTCAGACAAGAACATTCAATGTTGGGATTATTATCAATGATTGAACCAACTTTTGTTGATGAAGCACTTTCTGATGATGAATGGATAGTTGTAATGCAAGAAGAACTCGATCAGTTTCAAACAAATGATGTATATGGGATCTTGTTGCAAAACTACATCAGAAGAACATTATTGGAAAAAAATGGGTGTTCAGAAACAAGCTTAATGAAAAAGGTGAAGTTGTTAGAAACAAAGCAAGACTTGTAGCACAATACTATAGTCAACAAGAAGACATTGATTACAATGATACATTTGCTCTAGTTGCAAGACTAGAAGCAATAAGGTTATTTCTGTCCTATGTAGTTAATCATGACATAACTTTATATCAAATGGATGTTTAGAGTGTCTTTTTAAATGGTGTAATTTCTAAAGAAGTGTAAGTCAAGCAACCTCCTGACTTTGAAGATTTCTAAAGCTGACCAGACATAGCATAGTGTGAATACGGGATACCATAATCAAGGTGTTGCGTCAAGATTATAATATTAATGCACTAATTTTCACTCTTTTGCAACAACTTTCTCCATGTCAAAGAGAATTGTTTGTTATGACAATGTAGAGTCTTTAGAAAAGCTGCAATCTAAAACTTTGGTAATAACAGAATGAACAAAGTTCTCAAGTTATCAGGTCCCAAAGTGAAGGAAAGACAAACACGGCGTGACAAGTATTTATAAGTCACGAAGATGAGTAATGGAAAAGGTCGGGAACTTACAGGTATAAATGTAACATTGATGCATCCTTCTCTTCGTTGCTTAACAAGGTAGGCTTGGAAATGTGTATTAGGAATGATGCTGGTGAATTTGTGTTGGCCAAAACGGATTGGTTTGTTCCGCTGTGTGATGTTGATGTGGGGAAGACCATAGGTTTACACACAACTCTGCAATGAGTGTCAGACCTTCAATTCGACAATGTGGACTTTGCCCTTACTTCTAAAAGAGTTGTTAATCATGTTAATTCTGATGTAGATGAGAATAGTGAGTTTGGTGGTATTATTTCTGCTTGTAGACGATTGTTACTGAATAACTTTCATAACTCTCGTGTCGAGTTCAATAAGAGGCAAGTTAATGAGGTCGCTCACGAATTAGCTCAAACAACCCCATTAAATCCTAGCTCCCTTATTATAGATGATGCACTTTCATGTATTTGTCACATTTTAACTAGGCTTAATAGTAGTTTTCGCCCCTAACTTTCACTAAGTTGCGATTATGGCCCCTTAAGAAAAAAAATTACAAAACTGCCCCCTAAGTTTTGCAACTGTAGCAGTTTTGGCCCCTCAGGGCCAATTTTTGGTAAAAAAAAAATAACACGTGGCACCTCACTTAGGGTGCCACGTCAGCGTAGGCCGAGTCAAAATTGGCCTTGGGGCCAAAACTGCCACAGATGCAAAACTTGGGGCGGTTTTGTAGTTTTTTTTGGGGGGATAAAATTGCAACTTTTGAAAAGTTAGGGGGCTAAAACTGCTATTAAGCCTTTTAACTAATGAAAGACAATGAATTTCTTTCTTAATTTTTTTTTTTTATGTAACATCCTTTTTTTTTTTCATTTTTATATTGCGCTAAAAACAAAAAGACATGTTTTGTTATTAGCACAAGAAAAATGCTGACAAACATCTTTAAAATATTGGTTAAACATCTAAAAGTAGTAACTTTTTACATATGTTTGACTTGTATTTCAACGACAAATTTTTTGTGGGTTCCTTTGACAATATTTTTTGTGTGTCAGGATGTGGTCATGTTGAAACGACCGACCATTTGCTTTTATCTTGCACTTCTTTTGCACCGTTATGGGAGCAGGTGCGCCGGTGGATTGGGTTTGTGGGGGCAGACTCGAACAACATTTCAGATCACTTGACGCAGTTTACTTTTATGACATGTGTTGGCAAAGTTAAGAGTTCGTTTCTTCAGTTAATCTGGCTTCTTTGCACTTGGGTGTTGTGGAACGAATGCAATAATCGACTGTTTAATAATGTTGTAACTGATGTTCCTAGGTTACTTGATAAGATCAAATTGTTATCATTAATGTGGCTGAAAGCTAAAAAAGCCATATTTGTTTTTGGTACTCATGGGTGGTGGTCAAGTCATTTGAAAGCCATATTTGTTTTTGGTACTCATGGGTGGTGGTCAAGTCATTTGGTTTGTCTGAGCATTGGCTAACCATTGTTGGATTTTTATCATTTTGTCACAGACTCCTTTTGTATATTTGTAGTGGTTTCCTATGCACACCTTGTGCTTGGGTACTACTATTGGTGTGTTAATATAATTCCATTTTGACTTGTTCAATAAAAATATAAACTATAACAACATGCCCATAAACATACCTCACTTAACAAAACAATACATTACAATATATAAAAGCCGAGTTCAAACTCCAAATTCTTCGTTTATTCATCTCATAAATTTTAGATATCAAGCTAGTTAATAAAAAAAAACCATAACGATGATAAGAGTTTGATGTGGAAACGTCATGTGATTTCCACTATGCTTCTGTTGTGAAAGTACATAGTTCTAGCATGGTTGGTTGGTTTGTTTTAGTTGTTTCACTATTTTTCCGTTAAATACTGCGTGCGTTAGAGCGGGTTACTCCTCTCTCTCTTCCAACCTTTTCTTTTTATTTTATTCTTATTCTTATCTTTATTTACTATCTTTTCTTCTACACACTGTTTCTTTATTATAGTAGTAATTAGTAATATTTTATTTTTCTGACTAATTATTATTATTAATATTTGAGTACAGTATATCTCATTCAGTAAAAAAAATATTTGATCTTTTTTTTGTCTAGTAGTGTAGTGACTGGAACTCACACAATTAAACGTGGAGAAGTGGGGTGTCCGAGGTTCGAACCCCAGCCTCTGTATAAATTATGCAATGTCCCTATCAACTGAGCTAAGCATACGACAAAAGATATTTGATCTCTATAAAACTAAAAAAATATTTGATCTATATTTATCTAAAATAGAACGATTTTCATTAAAAAAATATATTTGTCAAAAATAGAAAGATTTTCATTAAAAAAAAAAATTTGACCTATCTTTATTTGGAATTCGAATATCCACCTTTTTTGGTGACCTGGAATTCAAATGCCCATGACGTCATTATATTTAAATTTTCTAGATAACGGAAAAATCAATTATAATTACAAGTTTACAACAATAAGAGAAGAAGAGTTCAATCGTTATAAAAAAAGAAGAAAGAGGAAGAGTTCAAAAAGCACATGTACACGTCTTTCAACGTAGAATTCTGCTACCACAAGGTACAGTCTCTTTTTTTAATCTCCGCATAATTATTTTTTATATAAGAGAAGTAATATTAGTAAAAAAAATAATAATAAAAAACCCAACCAAAAATTGATAAAAAAATGCAACTTTATCTTATAAGAATTTGAGGAAGAACTAATTTGTACTATTCACTAATTTGTAAGTACTTCTGTGTGCTATTTGTCTTCATACTACTAAATATCGTGCACTTTTGTTTTTATTTAATCTATTTTCTTTTGGCTTAAAAAAATTACTAAATATCTAAGATTAATTAAAACAAACTTTTAACAAAAAATATTAGGTTTCTTTTTCACACAAGACAAAACTATAGATTTGGATCCTCTAAATAAATAAAGCCTAGAGTGAATTTTTTTTTGTTATCGTAACAAATTCATGGTTTGTTCCTTAAAAAAAAAATTTATGGTTTGTTATAAATTTACATTTAAATTTTAAATTAACGATTAATATTAATCACTTTACATTCTAAAGTGAGCTATTCACTTTGAAACACTCTAAGAGGAGTACGATTAGATATCTGAATCCAAATACATTAAATTTTTCTATTTATTTTTTTGTCAGTTTAATTGTATAAATTTGATTTTATTTGTATATATTAAAAATGTTTTTTTTTTCTTTTCTAATAATGTTTATCATAGCGAAAACAAAATTCACGACATGATCGCGAATGTTTTTTCTATCACTATTTGGTTGAAAGTTTGACCACAATTACACCCTACTATCATTGTGTTTTCCGACGAGAGCGAGAGTGTATTGGTTGATATCGATTCATGATACAATTTGCGATGAAAAGTCTCATGATGCTCAATTTTTGTATACGTTTATTCAATTAAATTACATCGTGTAAATTATTTCAAAAGATATTTCAAGAATTAATTTAAGAAAGTGACATTATGATTTGATTTGATTGGATATGTCGAGGCGTAATTATTTTTTACAAATAGAAACTATTTATTTTTTTTGGAAGAAAATAGAAACTAGTAATATTTAGTTGTATTTTCTTAATTAAATATTTTTACCTGGTCAATTCCAATTTCTAATTATCGATTTTGTTTTTATTTACTTTCTCTACAATTCAGGTACCATATAAGAGCATAAGATTCCAAAACTCATAAGATATATATATTTTTCACACTTTATTATTTTATTATTGGCAAAATTTATAGGTAATTGTTAGAGGGGTGCCTCACACAATTTTACACACACATGCAAATTGAATTTGCAATTAGGTTTTCATCACTCTGTTAATTTCTTCATAAATTTTCATTCTTTTAATCCATTTATACGCAATCACAACGTGGAAGTTACTAAAAACTCTCTTTTGCTGCATTGAGGGTGTGTATGAAAATTTCTGCATTTGTTTTAATTTTCTCAAAAATAATAAAAATTTAATCTTTTTGTTTTTTGTTTTTGTTTTTTTTAATGTTTGTTTTATGGACAGTTATTTTGCTATAAGAGAAGTTGAAAACCGTTTCTGGGTTGTGTTGTTTTGATCATTTGTGAAATTTGATGATGATGTTTGTTTAAAGGGTATTTTTGTTTTGTTGCAGGCATAAATAATATATTGAATGAAACAAATGGAATTGGATGCCAAAGAGGTTAGATTTTCAAACCCTAACAATGCATGATTTCTCTTGAATGTTATATGTGTGAATCTCTTATCCTCTGTTTTTTGTGGATCACAATTGTTCATGATGATCTTGTTATCTGTGTTCATTGATTTTGGATAATTGTTTGCTGTTGTTGTTTTTTTTTGAATTTTTGTTCTGCTTGTAACATTGTATCTCTGTTTCTGGTTTAATTGTTGAGATTCTTTCTAAACCCTTGTTTTTTCGACCTGTGTCGAGCTTTATGAGTTTTTTCTTTCATAGGGTTTGGAAAGTTTAGAATTTTTCATGTGATGCCGATGATTAGGTTTTCGGAGTAACCTACATATGTGATATTGAAATTTCTGAATGATTTGATCATCGATGATTTTTAGATTCGATCTCGTTATTTTGTTGTGTTTGACATTCATCGTCGTTTCCTCCTTTAATGCATCGGTTTTTATGCGAAGTGATTTGAGTCGCAGCTAGCAACCATTAACTTAAGAATTCTTACATATTTTTTCAGGATAGTCCTCTTCGGCACAAGCCTAAAAAGGACAACGCACTTGAGTCTCCTGAAAGTCTTAGAAGTAAAAAGGTATGTAGCTAGGTCTGCTGTTTTGAGTATGCATGACCAGTATTTTGTACTTTTCTTGCCGTTCTTTGGAACAAATAGGAATGATTCATTTGAAATTACAATATTGAGTATGCATGACCAATATTTGTTTTGTTGTTGAAATATACGCATGACCAATATATAACGTAGTCAATGATTATATTCGCTTTTTCTATTCTTTTTTCATATGTTGGATTATTGTTGTCATGTTGCAGATATCAGCTAGATGGGATCCATCTGAAGCATGTCGGCCTATAATTGATGAAGCACCTGTTTTTCATCCAACTCTTGAAGTACTTTTTTATTTTTATAACCATCTTCATATTGTTTATATCGCAGTAGTATTGTAGTTTGTTTAATAACTTTTGTTTCTTTTGTTTACTCTGTTTCCTCAGGAGTTTGAAGATACACTGAGTTACATAGCGAAGATACGCCCCCTAGCCGAACCTTATGGCATATGTAGGATTGTCCCTCCAGCTTGTTGGGTTCCACCTTGCCTTCTTAAGGAGAAAGATATTTGGGAAAATGCTGAATTTTCCACCCGTATTCAGCAAATTGATTTACTTCAAAATAGAGAACCTATGAAGAAAAAAAGTAGGGGAAGGAAGCGAAAACGTAGAAGGAACTCCAAATCAGGAACATGTAGGAGAGATTCCAAATCAGCTTCTGAAGCTAATAATGCTTCTGAAGCTGATGAGAAATACGGATTTCAAGCAGGGTCCGATTTCACGTTTAAAGACTTTCAGCAATATGCTAGCTACTTTAAGGAATGCTACTTTGGGTTGAAAGATGCAAATGAAGACGGAAAAGTCAATGATAGTAATCACCAAAACCGAAGGGAGCCCTCCGAGGAGGAAATTGAAGGTGAATACTGGCGGATAGTTGAGCAGCCAACGGATGAAGTTGAGGTATTATTACTAATCTATTTTATTTACAACTATATTGGTCTTAAGGTTATGTAAATGTGCAAACAGAGTAAATGATACACTCTTACATTGTAGGTGTACTATGGAGCTGACTTGGAAACTGGAGTATTTGGAAGTGGTTTTTCTAAGGCATCATCCATACCTAAGGGTTATCCGGATCAGTATGCACTTTCTGGTTGGAATCTAAATAACTTCCCGCGACTACCAGGTTCTGTACTAAGTTTTGAAGGAAGTGACATCTCAGGAGTACTAGTTCCATGGCTGTATGTTGGCATGTGCTTTTCATCATTTTGTTGGGTAAGTGGTGAGAAGTACTCTTCTTTTCACGTCTAAATTTATGAAGTACTCTTTATCTTTAATTTTGCATTTCTTTTGTTTCAAACCCATTGTCACTATCTTCTTCTTCTAACAGCATGTTGAGGATCATCACCTCTATTCGCTTAATTATCTACACTTTGGTGACTCAAAGATATGGTATGGAGTACCTGGAAGCCATGCTTCTGCTTTAGAAGGTGCAATGAAGAAGCACTTGCCTGATTTGTTCGAGGAAGTACCAAATCTACTCAATGATCTGGTATGACGCTACGACTTGTACATTCCTATCATTGTGTGTATAGCAGGCTGATACTATTTTAACTCCAGAACTTTCACTATATTCTGGGAATAGTTTTAAATGGTTATGATTTTCATGTTCACGCAGGTTACTCAGTTATCTCCATCAATTCTTAAAGATGAGGGAGTGCCCGTATATCGCACTGTTCAGCACTCTGGCGAATTTGTCATTACTTTTCCGAGGGGGTACCACTCTGGGTTCAATTGTGGGTTCAACTGTGCAGAAGCAGTGAATGTAGCTCCTGTTGATTGGTTAACGCATGGCCTAAATGCCGTTGAACTTTACAGTTTACAACGCCGTAAGACATCATTGTCACATGACAAGCTTTTATTTGGATCATCGCTGGAAGCTATACGAGCCCTTGCAGAGTTAGCTCTTCATGGAAAGGAAAGTTCAAAAAATTTGAAATGGAGAAGCTACTGTGGGAAAGATGGAGTTCTTACTAAGGCATTTAAGGTAATGATTTCATACTCTCCGTTCTTTTTTAATTGACTTTTTTTAGAAGAAATTTGTTCTTATTTATTTTTGTTTTTAAAGGTTATGCAACACTAACTATTGTTTGGTCAAAAATACTCTTTAACTATTTATTGGAGAGAGCGAGAAATAGATGTAATAATTCCATCAAAAATAAACATTTACTGATTTTGCTGGTTTATGTAGAACAACCTTAAATGACACATCAAAAGGAACAAACGAAGTACTTTTTTTAGTTACGAAGCAAATGTCTGACTCCTTATATGCTTTTCTGGTTACCCATTTTTTCTGACAGGCAAGGATAAAGATGGAAGAAGAGAGGTTAAACTGTCTTCCAACTCATTTTAAGTCACTGAAGATGGGCAATGACTTTGACTTGCATACAGAACGAGAATGCTTTTCTTGCTTCTATGACTTGTATCTATCTGCTGTAGGTTGTGAGTGCTCTCCTGATAAATATTCTTGCCTTAAGCATGCTAGTTCGTTCTGCTCGTGCGAAATGGACAAAAGATTTGTTCTGCTTCGGTATAATATGAATGAGCTAAACAAATTGCTTGAAGCACTAGAAGGGGATTCACTTGCTCTTGAGTTATGGGAAAGTAAAAACTTCGGAATGGTTTCTGCCGAGGCCAATGAGGTTTGCATGAATAAACAAGAGGTGGATGGAGACAAGGGTCTTGAAGAAACTGGTTGTGCAGGAACCAGGGATTGTTCAAATAGTCATGCTACATCAGAGCTAATGCAGTGCGAATCTCACCTTCTAACTCTTAGTGCGCCGAATGAAAGTATAGATAGCGATAATGACAATATGATAGTCATAGACAAAGATAAGGCGGATATTGCAGATAGCCATAACAAGGGTGATTCAGTACTAGAGGAAAAAGTATGTTGTTCAGAGATAAAAAAGGAACAAGACAACATGGAAATTGTTGTTGACCTATCAACTTCATCTTCTGTTGTGAAGAAAGAAGTTTCATCATGCTCTAGGAATGTTCACAATTCTTGTACATCTGATGGTGGAAAACATGAGGTGCATCTGCAAATGGATTCAGATTCAAGAAAGAAACCCAAAATTGTAGTTGAAAAAGTCATTGATACCACGAGCACGAGTATATCTTTGACACAGGAAAGCTTTCTAATGCAAATTTTTAGTACTTCTGTGAAGCCTATAAGTTTGGGATCTGTTGTTCATGGAAAGCTATGGTGCAATAAGCAAGCAATATATCCAAAAGGTATGCTGTAGTGTGATCTTTTATAGTCTTTAGATATTACCATTGTTTAGTTACTTTTGAAGTTTAACTTTAAAACGTTTTGGTAAACTTTTGAAGGATTCAAGAGCCGAGTTAATTTCTTTAGTATCGTCAATCCAACAAGAATCTGTAGTTATGTTTCTGAAGTAATTGATGCTGGACTTCTAGGACCTCTTTTCAAGGTATCATTCTTGACCTTGTTTCTGTACCGAGTTTAAAAATGAAATCATATTGACAAGTTACTATTTGTTGACCTCTTTTATTTACCGCTCATGGCCACAAAGTTTGTTATTTTTTTTAATTGTTACGAAATCAGTAACTTTCCAGCACCAACACTTGCATCATTGTCTGAACTAAGTGACTCCGACAAAATATATAAATCGATCAACTATATGAGTTTTATGGTTGTATTTATTTGCATTTGTTGTCTAAATTCTCTCTAATTCCATAAAATGTTTCAGGTTACAATGGAAGGATGTCCAAGTGTCACTTTCACGGAAACCTCGGCTGATAAGTGTTGGGAATCAGTTCTTAAGAGACTACACGATAAAATCACGGAACAAAGGAGTCTAGGTGAACTTGAACTTCCTTCCTTAGAGCTTCTGAAAAGCATCAACGGTTTTAGAATGTTCGGCTTCCCTCTACCGTCCATTGTTCAGGTAATGTAAACACATCAATCTTAACTATGTTTTTAGCTAGAATTAATATCACCTGTTTGTAGTTTTTCTAATGTTAAATTGAATCACATTAACACATTGTTCGAACCTCAACCAAATTACGTTGAACTGGGTTAACAACACTTGTAACGGTCAAATTTGTTAAGTAACTGCTGAACTAATACATGTATAAATTGGTAAAATCTCAAATGACTCTTCTGGAATATGTTCTCACTTATGTTCCGACAAACTTTTTCAGGCCACCGAAGCTCAAGATCCCAGTCATCAGTGTGCAGAGTATTGGAATCACAAAGGTTTCCCTACATCTCCAGGAAGTGTCATCGATAACTGTAAAGTCCTATGCTGTTCAAGTAGCCCTATAGATAATGTAAATACCAAAGTTTTTGGTATTAATTTGACTGATCAGGTGAAAGACAACATAGGAGGAAGTTATTATTCTCTTGAAGAGATGAAATCAATACTACGAAAGGCAAGTCCCGAAGAGCTAAGCTCATTGCGCAAGTTTCTCATCTCTGAAGCACAGTGTTCTGAGTGGAGAATGACATTAACATTATTGATCGATGAGATTCAGAAAGCTTTGTAGATAGGACAAGAATAAGATCTCAATTCTTTCTGACTTTGGATAGTCATTTTAATTTAGTCATAAGTTAGGCTCATTCTTTTAGTGATAAATTTAACTGAAGAAATTTCGGGGTGAAGCCTAGATGAAATTTTGGTACTTGCCCTCGATCATCATTGACCTAATTACAGATGCATTTTGCAATTGACCCTTTTGAACTTTGTTTTGGAATTTGCCTTTCAAGGTTAAGGCTTTAGCTTTTGCTCGAATCATAGGTTTTACATTTTATTGATTTTTTCTCTAAGTTATGTATATACACAGATAAACAAATGCAGCTGTTGCGATAAATGATAAAATGCAGGGAAACTACACACGGCGAATGCACATTCTGCCATTCTCCTGCGCAGAATTTTGAATGTTATCGTAGTCTCAGACAAACTGTAATGCAGAAATCCATATATCCTGCATTATTTGTATTTAATTTGACTACTTAAGATACATGTGGTTCATCAACATATAATACTGTTATATCACTTTTTTTTTTTTTTTTTAAGAAATACTGTTGTATCACTTTTTTTATTTTTTATTTTTAGAAAATACTTGAATGTGAGACACAATGAAACTATATCAAGTTGATCCTTAAACTGAAAATGGATTTTGTTACCTTGATTCATAATACTGTTTTTGACTTGAACTGAAAATTTAACACAATGAAAATGAATATCATTTTGATCCTTAAACTATGAATCTCTTTTCAATTTGGTCCCTAAACTATAAAACTATATCAAGTCTTGGCAACTTACTCAAGATTTTAATATGAAATACGTTTTATTATGCTACGAGATTCATAGTTTAATTTGCCAAGCATTATTTAATACTGTTTTTCAATTTTTATTTCCTTCCTTGGGAGTATATGCTACATACAAATGATTTGGCGTGACATGAAAAAATGACCACGTAACATGATAAGTTTTTGTGGATTTGAATTTTCGTTTGTTCGACCAAACTTCAAAGAAACATTTTATAAGAACTTGACCTAAATAATTTTTTCTAAGGGGCCTACAAAGTTTTATATATATAATACTTTATTTCTAATAAATATGAAAACAATAGAAAAATATTACTAAAATAATAGTAATACTGTAAAGAATAAAACAACAAACTTTAACCAACCACAAAAAAAAAAGGAGATTATCACAGCCATTTCCTTTACAATCCATATTTCAATTTTAAACATAATTCTTTTAAGGCTTCAATACCAAAGAATAATTGAAGACAAAGAAGAACAGAACCGAAAGTAGAACAAAAGGGAATATTCAACACAAACGCATAACATTTATTGAATAATCAATCACACAAAGTTATACACAAAAAACAAACAAAAAAATTGCATGAAAGTCAAAATATAACACAGAAGAAAAACCTCTTTATTCAATAATATTCAGTTATACACTACAAAATCACCACATTGCATATTAACAAAAACATACTAAAAAAAGCAATACATCAAATTTTTTCTTTACAATATTGAATCCCCTAAACTCAACTCACCTAAATTTCTTTACAAAGAAAAATAATACTGCTAAATTTTCTTGACTATAATGCACCCAAGAAAGGACATAAAAACTCAACATGTATCGAAGAACACGAGTTAATGAAGAACAAAACTGATAACCAACAGGAAGATGTTGAAGGCGGCAGACGGTGAGGAGTCAGCAGAATCCCACGTTTCTCCGACGGGCAAAAAAGGTGGCGAATTAGGCATCATGGAAGCCTCACCAAAGGTTGAGTAATCAAGAAGCCTCTGAACACCATGAACAGCAAGAGAAGAAGTATTATAAAGATCAGGTTGAGTGAGCAAGACATCATCAAGAGTGAAATTACCGGGGGAGTTATCGGTAATCGTGATGGTTTTACCGGGGAGGAGAGTAGGGATACGAGAGTAACGAGGGAGGAGGAGAAGGTCAGCGTAGACGAGACGTTGAGGAATGATATGGTATGGAAAAGTGAAGGGGTTTAATGTAGAAGAAGATGGTAATGGTTGTTGAGGGATGAAGAGTGTTAGGCTTAGTGATGGATGTGAGATTGATAAGATGCTTACCCATTTGTTTATGCTTGTGTCCCCTGATCCTATTAGTGCATCAAGAATGTTGTTCATTTCTTGCATTGCCAATGGTGGAGTTGATGTTGTTGTTGTCAAGTTGGTGTTGATGATGGGGTTTGTTGTTGTGTTACTGCATGTTGTGGAGGTTGTGAACATGATGAGTGTGATGATGAAGAAATGAGGGTAGTAGTTGAGGTTTGCCATGGCAGAGGGAATGTGGGAGAGAAAGTGGGAGAGAGAGAGAGAGAGAGAGAGAGAGAGAGAGAGAGAGAGAGAGATTTGTGTTCTTGGGTTTGTTTTATTTGTTTATGGATGAAAGAGAGAATGATTAGTGGGTTTGTTAGAGGTTTCTTGGATTTTATAATTTGTATTGTATGTGTTGTGAGATTGGGATTTGGATGACACAGATAACAGAAAAATAACAGATTTAGTTTATTTATTTTTTATCTTCCCGCCATGCATTTTTGTTGTAAACCAAATAAAAGAAATGATATTGGTAATGTTAAAATTTTGATTAGTTGTATTTATATTATTTAACTGACCCTGCAGGAATTACACATTTTCAAAGTAACAGGCAATAATTTAACCTAACATTTAGACTTGAGGTCTTGATTGATACATTATTACTACTTTTATTTTGTCTATGAAACAAATTATTTAAATAAAATAATAATTTTATATAATATGTAAACTAGATGAACTCAAATTAGTAACCTTGTTATGTACCAAAAAAAAATTAGTAAACTTGTCCACAAAGACCTAAGACCAATTCTTATGAGTTTTAAAGGATTCACAATTGGAATGCTCCGGTGTGGTTAAAATGAGGTATAGTGAAGACATCTTGAATGAACCGTAGATTTGTTGCATCATAAAGTGTTCTAATATACAAGGTGAAACTAGATCTTATTGAGCCCTGAATTTGAGCTTCCTTAATCATCAAGAAACGATCAATTATGTCGAAAGAACAAGTGATTAGCAGACATAACAACTAAGCGATTTCTCATTTGGATAATATGAATAGCGTTTAACCTTATTACCAGCATTTCATTTCCCACGTGTGTATATATACCCAGCAAAAAGAACAATATATTTTTATACAGAAACCAATATATACTGCACAATTTAATTCAAACATCGATTTGAAATAGGTTCTGCACCACTGCTATAAAATAGAAAAATATAACACTATCAGAGGTTAAGTCAGGTCATTTTCGTCCAGTGAATCTTCATCATCTTCGGCAGTACCAGTCTTTAAAGCACTCACGTCGCCTGTTGGAAGCTTCCTCGCAAGCCTAATGATCTGCAGATGATTTATTCCAAAGTTGAGTTCATATATATAACCCCGTAATTGACAAAAATATCAGTACTTATTGATTGAAGATTGCGTATGTTGTATGAAATTTGACATGCATTCTTAGTCACTATCCGGTAATAACAAGGTATTTCAAGAGTGAGCACAGGGTTCCTTTGGCTCCGTTAATAAAAATTATACTTTGATTGGATATAAGAGATTTTAAGGCAAGCTGAATTATAAGGCGACGTGATGAACACATCATTTAGAACCTAACTCTTGAATCAGTAAAGACCGCAAAGTAAAAAATTTGGGTTAAATAACAAATCTGCATTCAAAAAGTGGAAGACCTGATATTGGTGACAAGCAGCCGAGAAGTTTCTTTATCTCTCAGCCGAGAAAGTGGAAGTGTCAATATTAATCAATATTTTTGCGGTCCAAAATAAAGACAACATATAAGCTAAATCACTCACTGCGTGGTCAAGATGGGAAACGGCGCTAGACTGAGCAATTTTTTTGATTTCGTCGACGTCTCCATCCGTATAAGCAGAAAGAAACTTGCTAGCGCAACGATTGTGGTCACTTTTGAGAAAAGCATCAATCCTACAGACACAAGCATTGATACCCATTTATTCAACAGTTCAATTAACAAATTAGACAGTGCATATGATAAATTATAAAGTAAACATATGTTAAGTTTACAGTTGCAACCAAATGTACGCTTGTCCCAAAGAAACTCTGGTTACTTTAGACCCAGAATTTTGAACTACAAATCAAACCTACACAAATATTATTCATAGTATTCATCCTATGTATGCTATTTTTCAGGGACAAGAAAAAAACGAGTGGGAAATCAAAGGCAATGTTAAGGATCAATGGCCACGACAATAATGATGAAAATGATTTCAGTTCACACTGGAGTGTTACACTAGTACTCCCTCCGTTCTTTTTCAATTGTCATTTTAAGGTCCTTTACACGTACCAATAAAACCAATAACTTTTTTTACTTTAGATGGAATTATTTGACTATTTCCTATAATACCCTTAATTATTTATCATCCCATCTATCCATATCTCTCTACAATAAAAAGTAAAGGGTATTATATTGACAAAACAATAATTAACATTGCATTGAACTTTAAAAATGACAAATAAATATGATGATTTTTTTTTTCTTCCCTACAATACCAAAAGTTAAAAAGGAAGAGAGAGTATAATGACACATAGATCACATATTGATGTTGGTTGAGGTTACAGTACAGGACAGCATAACAAGAACGAGGTAAAAACTTACTGAGAGCAGTCATTGTAGCATTTCTCTGCTTGCTTAAAGTCGTGAGCATATAGGTAGACAATAATCGCACTAAGATAGGCCTGCATTCATGACAAGGTGTGTGAGAGAGTTTATGAAAAAATAATAATAGTACATTTCAGCAAATGAACACAATGCTAATAATGCTAACAAGACAATGTAACACAAACTTTAGCCTTGTATTCTATTTGCGAAAGGACCACCTTGGAAAGGTTAAACACAAAACGAACATGCATATAAACATGGATTCTAGTTTTTTTTTTTTTTTGAAAGAAAACATGGATTCTAGTTTGTATTCAAATGTTTGGTGGTCCTATGGAATATGGGTGGAAATTTCGAATATAGTTATCCATGCAAGTAAAAAACATAATAAAGAAAATAGTCTTAGTTAGCACACCAAATATACAGATGTCCCAGTCTGTTTTATCTCATCGCAGTCATTAAATACTAGCCAAAGGCAGAGTAAGACAATTTTTCCCTTTCAGAGTATTTAGCTAAGGGGTTGGACTTAAAGGTTAAAATAAAGAATACAAAATAATAATATTCCAAACCTTGGACTGACTATTGGTGGCATTACACTTGTCAGCTGCCAAGCCCAATCTCAACAGGGATGAAGCAGCATCTGTATATCTGTGTATCAAACCATGCACAAGGAAATGTATAAATCAACATACAATCGATGAATTGTTAGCATACCAATTTACACTTATGAAAATAACTTTGATATATACATTATGCAAATAACCTTAATTGAGAAAAAAAAAAAAACAAATAATCATGAGAAAAGAGACCTTGCATTTCCCCTTCGCTCATCAAATCTAAACTAGAGGGAAACCCCTCTAAACCATGACCTTTACGACAAGTCGAAGCCAAATTCCTTGTCTTCCTAGTGACACTACTGGTTAAGAAATCTCCTTAAAAGGCCTTAAAAGGAGCATGAGTTATGCTCAACTACGACAAAATTTGGCTTCTTTACTTTGACCATAACCAGTAAAACTAGTCAACAAAATCTCATCCAAGTTCCCAGGCAAACCCAGAACTCAGATGCCAAACAAAGAATTGCAGAAAGAAATAATTAAGATCAAAGTAAAACCAAGAAGCACGACTCTGAGGATAACACAAACATAAGCTTCGAGGAGAAATATAAAGCGCAGAAGTTATGTTTTGATATAAGATAACGATGATCAAATTATTTTAGGTACCGTTATTATGTTCTCTGATAGCATCTGAACAGAACATAACAGAATGAATTAATGAAACAAACTCTGTTGTTCCATGCTCTTTGGTTCCACCCTTTTAGTGGAACTAAAATATTAACTTTTCTAGCCCTATATTCAATTCCTTTGAATTTATAAAAAACACCTAATGTAGAACAAAACATGTGTTTCATCGTGCTATAACCTATTTATCAAATGCTACCTTTAGTGTCAGATGTGGCCAGTGTATTTAAATCAAATATTAGTTGTCCTCTTTTTCTCCTTACATGGATATCTAGTGAATTTTAAGATTAGATATTGGCCATCACATCGCATCAACATAATCCTTCTAGTTAAAAGACTTAAGTTGTTCTTTCCTGCTTCTGCCATAAAACTCGTTAAGCCTCCAATTATAAATTTGGAAGTTCTATTTGCAGCAACCAAACATCACAAACATGGTCCTTTAGTATCATATCATTGCTTGAAAATCAATGGAGCCCTTACAAGCAAAGTACTTATTGAAGCTTCACGGCAGTGAATAATTTTAAGAGCTTTCTATCCTATTTCAATTTGGCTATCATAGATAAACATTCTATACTACATGACATGCAATTGTAGGAACGAAATTAACAAAATGAAACAAAAAAAGAAAAAAAATTATAAGATAATGCAAATTATGAATCTTGTAAAGTAGATTCCAGGAAACAAAAATGCTAAACTATATCCATGTTATACTACACTACTCTAGACTCAACTACAATATCTAACTTTATTCTGTGTCATACATGTCAACATATAAGTATAAAATAAATCCAATAGAATATGAAGATAATCTATTATATATAATGAATTTGTTATAACCCAAGTAAAAAAATTATATTTAATGAATCGTAAAATTGTGAAAAAGATAGGTTATGCTTATACTCTAAGTACCATAAAAATGTACAGTCTTCTATCGAACTTACTTCTCAATTTTGATATAAACACTAGTTACAGCACGGTATAGATCAAAGGTCATCTGTTCCTTTTCATTGTCTTCAAGAATTGTACAAGCATCTGTATATAACTGAATAGCTTCTTCAGGCAAGGTATCTTCCAAAGCACTACATAGAGGGAAAGGTACTATTAAATACATGTGGTGATAACAAAATATCTGTATTAAATCTATAATGAGACTTGTATGAATGATTCATTTAACAACAACACAAGTTATTATTTCCTTTTTTGTAATCATTGACTACACAAAATAACAGATGTACACTCAACTTATAGTAAGATATTCTATTAGAGTGAGAGGGGTAACAGACAATTATAATTGGGATAAGATACCATCCAAAACAGAGAAAGAAACATATTAGAGAACTCGAATAAATCTAGAATGTAGTAATGCTGCTCAATCCCTAATCTTATCTGAAATGAAAATCCTTTTGAAACAGTCATGAGCACCACGCTGATAAATGGCCATATACACAGATTATCCCAAAGCAATTTGAAGGCCAAAAAAACACTCCTATCATCCTATGCAGGCATTTTAAATAACATTGCCCCAACCAAATATCCCAAAGGACTCCAATCCATAAACTACATACTACACAAAGATCCTAGCCTGTGTGATTTTTGCAAAGAATATATCTAAATTGGTTATCATTGAGTTGTCATATGCTATCCTATCATGGCATTCACAGTCACACTATGTATTTTGATATATGCTAATGTTTATTTGATTACTCTACTTCAACATATCACAATAATTATAATATTAATAAAAATACAACATATAATTCAGGCTCAAAACAAGAGGTTAAACAATTCAATTACCGAGCACCCTTTGCAAGAGCATCCGATGCAGGTTGTGGTCTCCCACACTCCATGTACAACTCAGATGCTTTTTGATAGAAGTCTGCAACTTCTCTCCAGTTGCTCAGTTCCTTAGCCAGAGCAGCAGCAGATTCCATGTGCTTAGCTGCATCCCAAGGTCTAATTAACTTGTCAAGGAGCGACAGTTTAACAAAGTGAATCCGATAACAACATAGAAAACCATGATATTGATAACTTTAACCCTTGATTACGGAAGAAACTGAAAGAGGCTACATAATCAAAATCAAAGAATATAAGGATACGAAGAAAGCATTTGTTGTCCTTGTGAAGCTTTCTCATACGCTATTTTGGCTTTCTCATGGTTTCTGGCAACTCTAAACCCGTTCGCTACACCAGAATAAGAAGAGTTCATTAGATGTATGTAATTTAGACATACTTGCCAACCCGTGTTGTCATGTCAGATAGCCGCTATAACTTTAACAGAAACCGAATAAAATTGTTATTGTTCTGCAATAAACTATTTAGTACAAAATGTTGTAAAATAGAAGCTACATCGGAGCGGAATTTTAAGAAACCAGTATTGCACGCAATCTGCAATCGACAACACTTGCTTACGACAAATAATTAAGTAATTTAGAAATAGTAGAATGATGTTGTTTACCAGCCTGTTCATAAAGAACAGTAGCAGTTTTCCAATCAGCACTCCACCTAGTGAGACTGAGTTTTGTTCTGAAAAATCAATCAAATTCAAAGGACATGTTAACCATAGTTCAATAATCCTATTTAGAATAAATAATAAAACCAACAAAATCAACGAAATAAATAGTTGTTAAAAAACTAAAAATCAATAATCAAGATTGTGACTACTATAATTCGCAGGTGGAATCTGAGGTTGAAAAACAATGAGAGAGAGAGAGAGAGAGAGAGAGAGAGAGAGAGAGAGAGAATATAAACATACAGTTTATCGGCTTTGGCTAACAGCTTGTTGGGATCGGAGGAGGACATAGTTGTGTTGTGCTGATTGTGTCTTGTCTTTTTGGAGTCCTTTCGGATTCAAGTGTTGTGTTGTGTTGTGTTCTACTATCTCACAACTCATGCTTCAGACATACTCTAATAACTACTCACCATGTGTCCCACACAGTTTTTTATTTTTATTTTTAATATTTTTCAAAGTTAACTTATAAGCCTAGATCCAGGATTAGACCGATCATTAAGTTAAATCAAATTATTTAGCAAGGATCGAATGACATCAAGGTGTCCGATTAAATTTGACATCAAATTTTAACCATCAATCCAACTTTAATCCGATGTCTCTCATCAATTCATTAAATGCTCACATGCTTGATCAGATGATCCATATTTTAATTTTAGAAAAAAATTATTCTTTCTTTCTTGATTAATTATTTCCCAAAAATTCTTTCATGATATTGTTAGGGTTTCTTTTCACTATTCATTGTCATCGGTTTTTTTAAGGGATTCATCCTTATTTTTTTATTTCTATTAACCTTTTTTATTTTTATTTTTTTTAGAAGAGAAGAGCCCAAAGAAAATTGATTTATAAAGAGCACCAGGGATAATGAATAAACGATTGCACCCGATACAAGAATATTAGCATCATGAACTCAAGAATAATCTCGTAAAAAAAATAAAATTAACTCAAGAATAATATCGTCTTACAGATGAAAGAGTAGCCAATGCAAACAGGTTTCAAAAGATAATCCAACAAAAATTAGTAAATAGAATCCCTAAAAAAAATAGTAGAGAGAAATCAAATGGCATCATCTTCCTATTGGTGCAAAATATAACGAAAAATGGTATGTAACTAATCAAGAGAAGAAAGAATAAATTATTTCTAAAATTAAAATATGGATCATCAAACATGTGAGCATTTAATGAATTGATGAGAGACGTCGGATTAAAGTTGGATTAATGGTTAGGATTTGGTGTCAAATTTAATTTAACATCTTGCTGTCATTTGATATATATATTGATTATAAAAAAAATAAAAAAGTTAATTTTATATTGCAAATAACTTCATGTTTTCTCTGTTTTATTTTTTTAAGAAGTCAAAAATGAAATCTAGATTAAAGAACACACTCTCAGGCTAGCACAAGGAGTGGCAGAACAGAAAGTCAAAAGAGTTTACAATGATAATCTATGAGACACTTTTTTTTTGTCAATAGATAAAGTGGTTAGCAGTTAATACCATTGAACAACACAAAGATGAGATAAATGATCAAGTTCTGATTAGAGCAACTAAGGGTGTTCGCGGTCTGGTTTGGATCGATTTTGAGGTAAAAAGTCATCCGATCCAAAATAAAAATTACATGCGGTTCTGTTCGGTCTGGATGATTATTCAAAAAAAAATCCAATCCGATCCGATTCAAATATACGCGGTTTAATTTGGATCGGTTTTTGGACATCCAAAATCCAACATGTATTTTTTTTTAATTAATAGATTCGATGCAAAATATAACACAAATATATTAAAAACTTAACATTATAAAATAAAAATGACTGATTATATTTGAAACATATGAATTAGTGATAATATAGATAAATTAATGCACTATATAAAATAAAAAACAAAAATAAATATATTAATCTAATATATAATACTAATAAAAGAATAAATAAGTTATAAAATTTACTTTTGCGGTTTGGTTTCGGTTTGGTTCTGTTTTGAAAAAGTGATCCGAAATCTGATCCGTTGATAGCGGTTTTTACACAACAATATCCAAATGCATCCAAAAATATTCGGTTTTTTGCGGTTTTTGGTTTTTTGGATCGGTTTGCGGTTTTATTTTAGATCGGTTTGGATTTAAACACCCCTAAGAGCAACGACTCTCCTAGAAGACTGGAAAGCCGCGCAAACCATTAGAAATGCAGATGGCACAACTTCAACCGTATCTCATCAAGAGCCAATCAAACATGATATGATTCGATGGGAAAGACCAGCGAGGGGTAGGTACAAATACAATATTGATGCCTCCTTCTCCTCCTCACTTGACCGAGTTGGTATTAGAGTGTGTGTTAGAGATGATGCTGGTGACTTTGTGTCTGCGCAACTAAGTGGTTTTCTCCTTTATGTGATGTTACGATAGGAGAAGCAATTGGGTTACAAACAACGCTGCAACGGGTATCAGACCTCCACTTTGATAATGTTGACTTTGTTTTAGACTCACAACATGTCGGGGATTCCTTTCATACGGTGGTAGATGATGATAGTGAACTTGGATGTATTATTACTTCCAGTAGACAGATATTTCAGGATAGTTTTCAAAACTCTCATGTCGGGTTTAATAGGAGCCAAGCTAACAGGGTCGCTCACGAATTAGCGAGGGTAGCCCCATATGATCATAGCCCCACTACTTATGATGATGCACCGTAATGTATTTGGTATCTTTTGGCTAATGAAATGAATTGATTTGCTTTCTTAAAAAAAGAAGTTAATTCCATTGAAACTCACAAACATACATAAATGTAGGCGATAGGTACCTTAAATTTCAATTCAAATAAAGATGTCCAACGTAACAATTTCATTATTGTCAATTAACAAAATTGCAAACAAATAACTTCATGTTCTAGTCATCACAAAAACTAGGAAACTACTATGAATTTTGTGTTTTTGGCCAAGGGGGAAAATGTGAATTGACTCTAATTTAATAACAACATTTCTTAAGTGAGTAGAGTAATCATCTTTTTATATTATAGAACACACTTTTAGTCTTTTAAATGGTAACGATGAAGTATATGTTTGATTTCAATTTTGATGGGTTAAAAGGGATTAAATTGATTTTTATCATATTTTGATGATTTACGGGAGAATTGAGTTTTCTTGTAGAATTAATTCTAACTAAAGGTAGAATTTGAGATATTGACTTACACAATTGATTTTTGCTTTATATTTATTGTTAAATCCACTTTTACATAAACATGTCCAAACATAAATTACTTTACATTTAACTAATTTTTATCTAGAATTAATTATTTTTTTGAAGAAGCTAAACAAATTATATTAAAAAACCAACATAAGCTCCTCTACCTCAAGGTGTACCAAAAGAAGCTAAAGTATCCTATATCCAAAAATTTCAATGAGACAATCCACAAAGTAGCTGAGATAAACAAAATTACGTTATAACCTGAAAACATAATAGACGATTTAATCTCCAAATTGAATACTCAAAATAAAAAACAACATAATAAGATTTAAACCACCAAAATGCTTGGAATTTAACCTTTTCCAGTAAAGATAAAAGTTGTTTCGATTTATTGTGAAAATGTCTCATATGCCTCGTATCTAGAATCAATTTTATATAATCAATTCACTAAAAATCAATTCTTGTCACTATAGACCAAACATACACCGAATAATTTAATTTCTAAATTTATAAATTAGAAAATTAAGCTCTAAAGTTGAAGACCATCGATAAATTCAATCAATTTGTACAAAAAAAAATTAAGAATGTTCCTTTAAAAAATAAAATAAAATAAATAAGAATGTTAATTACCTATCTAATTAATTTCTCATCTTGGATAATAACAACCCAAATTCCTTGCACCACCACTCCCACCCTATTCTAGGGTTTGGGAAGAACGATGTATAATGACTTTTTTATCAGGTGAACTGTGCTACTTAATGGTTTTTCGTGCCTCTCAATCACAACCATTATGTCACATTTCTACCTTCGATTCCCATCCCAAATCAGTGTTAAACCCCAAATCATTTACAGCCTTAAATCCCTTTTTATCCGCAAATTGCATTCAACCCCAAATTACTTCTCGCTTTAATCGACTTCACCCATAACCGGTTTACAACGTAGTTCACTTCCCCATGAACTGCGTTGTGACCACCAGTTTGTGCTTTCACTCATTGTGCTTCGACGTTGATCAATTATTCCACTCCTCATTCAAGCGTTCCTCTGACGGATCGTCCACCACCTCCTATGTATCTCGTTGTTATGACTATCATCTCAAGTGAAAAGTCGTATAAGCGCCCTGGAAAGCACCATGTGTTACTCTATCTTCACCAAGTTTGAGATTCAACGTCTATGGTTGTTTTATTTGTTTCATTGTTCTATTTCTTTTTTAATTTTTGGTATTACTTAATTTGCTTCAAGTAAAAAGTTGTATAAGCGCCTCTACACTTATATAAGGGTGACTCATCGTTACCCTCAACGTACATTTCACTTTTTACAACTTTTCACATATAACCACCTCTTTCAGATACAGACTTGAGCGTTGGAGTGGTAACGTGTCTGCCAACACCTTTCTTCTCCACCGTGAAGACTCAATCTCTGTCGCACCGTAAACAACTACTAGGATTTTCCGATCGTCATCGGACAGATCAATAACAATAATTGAGAAAATATATAATTGACAAATTGTACCCTTAAACTATCAAAACGGCCGTTAAATAAGAATGTTATACCCGTACTAAAACGACATTTAAAAATGACCTGAAAAGAAGTGACACACTAAAATCAAAACCATACAGCTGTCATCCCTATTATCACTATTACTTTTTGAGGCACAATTATTTAGCATCACAGCTATTAACATTACATCTGTTTTTTCCACTATTATTACACCATGCCTAACATCGAATTAATATAACAAAACCCTAATTAACATATGAAAATGACCATAAAATAAAGTTGAAATAGCAGCAGAAGTTTAGACACAAGAACATGCAAGATTGGTATATAACTTTGTTACTAAGTATTAGAGACTTCAAGTTTGATGACAATTTTCTTTTTTCCATCTCTTAGTGAATTATAAATATCACTTCATAGGTGGAGAAGGTATAGGAAGGCGTGGAACACCGGGGACACCAGGCACTACAGGAGGTAATAATGGAGGAGAAGGTATAGGAAGGCGTGGAACACCGGGGACAGGGAGTGTAGGTGGTAATGGAGGCAAAGGAAAAGTAGGGATCGGTAATGGAGGAGTGGGGAATGGAAAGGGTGGTAGTTGATTCTTATCTACTTGTGTCTTTTCCATGTTATAATTCTTGCTTGGATCAACTTGATCTTCTACCTTTGCTCCACCAATAACTTCTTTCTCCTTAATTGGAATATTATTGAGTTGTCTAGCACCACTTATGGTAACAAGGTTGCTCATCACCAAAAGCAAACTACACAAGAAAATTAAAGGATTCAAAGTCATTATGTAAGATCTTTGGAAAGCCATACTTAGAAAGAGATATTGGTGATTATAGGGAAGCTCTTCGATGAGATGTTGGATTTTGGTGAGAATTTTGGAGGCATATATAGAAGGGGGAGAAGAATGTAGAATTACTAAAGATATTTATTCGGTAGAATTACTGCAAGACCCATTTATCATCCATCACAGTTTTACCTGACTTGAGAGATTTGCTTGCGCGCTAATGATACCCAATTTAATAAATAAATGTTTGAATCTTACTAAAATATACATTTTTAAGCTTAATGTAGTTTTGTTCTCCTATTTCGATAAAACCACAATTTTGGTCACTTCAATTTAAATTGCACAATTTTTATCTCCATTAATTTGAACAACAAATTAATTTAATGGTGTGACAATTATTTATTTTCATATAACATTTCAACTGGTATTATTTTTGTCCCGTATCCTTGGTGACAACTAAAAACTAAATAAATTTTTTGGTCACGACTTAATTGACATTATTTTGGGTATGTAGCAGCAATTTAAACATTGCTTTGTTCTGATCAATCCTGCTATCAATAGACAATCATATCCAAACACCTTGTTGCAAAATCCAGATTTTGGTGTAGGATTGTATAGCATGCACGTGTGCCGAATATTAAAGAGAGTATTAATTGACGCCAGAAATATTATAAGGTTTTGAAGGTTGCAGAAGAATAAGGGAGACGGTCGAAGAAACCGCCACCGCTCATGATACCTACAGGCTACAATATCTTCAGTGCATATGTTTAAGAGGAGTAATGGGTTCTTTGCACGAAAATTGTCTCATTTTTGTATCTATCTACTTAACAATTAATATTAAGGGTGGATTCTAAGGTGAGGGCTCAATTAAGTCCCTCAGCGGTGAAGTACCAAAAAAATATCATTAAATTTAATCAATGGTCAAAATTATCTCTTATTTGTTAAAGTTAACCTGGAAGCAAATGTTTGCCCTAATTTTAACCTAACTTGATGGTTGATTTTACTTTAATACCCCTGTTTAATTATTAACCCTATTTTTTCCTTATCAACTATATCACACCTAATCTCCTTTTTTTTTTTGAAATGTTCTCAACACATCACATCTAATCTCCTATTTTTTTGAACAAAACAAATCTTCCCTATTTTCCTTATTTTCCTTTTCACCACTTCGTTTCTTCTGTTTATTTCTTCTGTTTATTTCAACACTTTGTTTCATGCTTTCCTCCATCTAACTCCTAAATCGAAAGCAACATCCCACAAGTTAGTTCACCGCTTTATTTCTTCTGTTTATTTCAACACTTTATTTCATGC
>Ga0315914_1001406_pt1 | contig 35704 bp, 26 predicted proteins | sample MpolenodulesMG_FD_203920 | JGI IMG/M metagenome (GOLD analysis project Ga0315914, IMG submission 203920) | Medicago polymorpha root nodule microbial communities from Los Angeles, California, United States - elongated nodules | ecosystem: Host-associated > Plants > Roots > Nodule | place: USA...
AACTTTATACATCCTTTTGAATAACGTAATTGAATTATTGAGATTAAAACCAGTCCTTGAGGAACGATATTTTTACTACTTCGATAGTATTTGGTACACTTGCCAATTTCCTATCAGTAATCATACATAGTCATGTTCATTCATTATGTTAAGGGTTAGCGTTGAACAAACATTATTATCTGAGTTCATTTTACGGAGTGTATCGGGTGGAGTAACCCCGAGTACAATCCCATACATTACCGATGAAAACCTAGCTAAGGTACATCAGACTCCCTCGGTGACGTGCGGGCCCCCCTTGCGAGAACCTCTCGTATCCCCCTTGGCGTGGATAACAGAAAGACACGACACCTACATCTTGCTTAAAGTCTTATTCATACATACGTAAAGGGTTTAACCTATACATGCTTGCTCATTTACCACGGGTCAGTGATCTACCTGATTAGTGGTAAACTACTTACTTGATCATTCATGTTCATGTGTGAAGAGACTACACTAATCACTTCACGTCTTAACATACTTAGTATTCTTGCTAGAATTCTAGTTCTCGACAATCTAGTCGAGGCTCTATGTTTCATCTCCATACTTAGTTTATCGGTACCCGATTAAACGTGCTTAAACTCTCTTGTGCCATTCTTGATGCATATGTTAATATTGGCCATGATTTTCATTTCAAGAATCGTTTGATGTTATGTGCATTGCTTAGATGTTGTTTAGGGGTTATAAAGTTGGAAACCATTGCAAGAAAAGCCTCGGACTGCACTACAGGCCCCAAGATGGGCCAACAAGCCAATGAAAAGTTGGCAGGGGCAGTGGCATTTCGCCATTAGCGAAATTCATCTGGGGGGATTTCGCTATTCGTGAAATATTTCGCTAATAGCGAGTTTCTTCGGGTCTGTAGTGCAGATTTTGCAATTTTGATCCAAAACTCGTTCAATTCGATCCTGCAATGCACCATATACATCCAGAAACATATATAGATAGTAATAAACATATTGCATGGCCATTTTAACATAAACATAACAAGAAATTGGCATTTGGGGTTCTAAAATACAACATTCTAACTTAGCATAAATTATTGTCTTTCTCACTAGGAATGCTCAGACCAAAGGAAGGTTTAACTATCTAAGAACTCACATGATGTTTTGCAGCATTCAACAAGCTTTAATCCCAACTTTAACCTCTAACCATGAACCCTAGCTCTTGATTCATCATACATCCATAGCCTTAGCTCACCAATCCACTCTTGTTTATTTCTTGCTTGCTAAGACACCATGATCCATGCTTGATTACAATTGCATGCATTGATCACTTGATTGCTTGAAGAGGGAAGGATGGGGGCGGTTTCTAGAGAGAAGGAGGAGAGAGTTCTTGAACTTTCAAAGTTTAGAGAGAGAGAGTTCTAACACAAATGGATAGTTTTGGCTCCAACACACTTATATACTCCCTCGGTGCAATTACCAAAATGCCCTTTGTCTTGAATGTGTTTACATCGACACTGATGATTAACTCGTGTTCAACTAGCACCGCATCGTAAAACATTCCTCGCCGTAGTGAGTCTCATGAACATCGCTCTCAGGCGCACCTTCGACTGATATAATTCCGATGCTGACGATATTACAGAATCATTGGATCACAAATATGCAGTCAAGATTAACTACTGTGTGGAACCACAACAACTACCAAACCTAATCCTTCTTGAAGTCAATATATCTCTCCTCACAATTTACACACCAGAAAGCGAGAAGTTTTTGTGCAAATAATAATAATAATTTTATTTAATGTTAAAAGAACTCAAAACAAAATTTATTTAATGCTGACCAATTGTGTCTCTTCTCTTCCATTACCATCATTCACAAACAATGTTATATTTTAATTATGGTCCACCTAGAGACAACACTACTTATTCACTCCTTGAATTGAATCATCTACATCTTCATTAAATTCTTACACGTTGTCTCACCTTTTTTTACCCTCGTATTTTCTAGATTACATATCCGCAAATTATTTATAAGTATCTATTTGTATTTGTGAAGTGTCATATAAATCCATGATAAAATATTTTTATAAATTAAAAAAATCAATTTTGATATTTCTTATATACGTATCCAACTGTGATATGTCTCCATTTTAAGAGTATTCGGGTTTCATCATTTTTCGTCAAAGTAAAGGGTCTAACTCAAAAATATTTACACTTCTATAATACACATCCGAAAAAGAAAAAAAAAAAGGTTGTATCATCTAAAAGGTTTATGAAAGAGTAGTGTTATGTCGACGTCCAAAAGCCAACAACTTTTAACACACTGTATGTCTCTTACGTTGAGCAGTTAAGGCCAGCATGCATCCCAAGAAAATAAAATGATTAGATTAAAAAAATCAATTTGTACGTTTTACCATATAAAAGTACGGTGAAGACAACCATTGGGTTGTTGATTTATCATTTCCCTTTCTGAAAACACGTTTTTTTTCCTTCTTTTCTTTCCAACACCTGCGAGATCATGTGTAGTTTTGTTGAAACATTGATTGTGTTATGTGTATAGTCACTCCCAAATTATTTTGGGGATTTATTTTTCCATCCTACTCATTTCTTTTATGTTCTCATAAATTCCAAAATTGCCTTCAGGTTTTCAAATTATATAATAAAAAATGAGATTTTTCCCATATTTTTTTATGGAAAAAATATATTGCTTTTTCACCAATTTGGATTTTAAAATTCGAAAAGTTGGTATATTTATAGAGACTAAAAACATATAGCTTAATAGCAGTTTTCGTCCCCTAACTTTCACGAAGTTGCGATTTTGGCCCTCGAAGACCAATTTTTGATAAAAAAAATAACATGTGGCACCTCACTTAGGGTGCCACGTCAGCGTAGACAGGTCAAAATGGGGCCAAAACTGCCACAGATGCAAAACTTTTTTGTAGAACATAAGATACCAAGTCCCTTCACTTTCAAAGTGGCTTAAGCCACAATCAAGAACAATTTGAAAGGCATGTTGTAAAGTGGTGGCGTCGTATTCAGCTACTGTCGTAACAAACGAAAAGATCAGGGAGTAAACTTGAATAAGGTGACCATGGTTGTCTTGAAAAACATGTACCAACGCAAAATTTACCTTCAGGAAGGAAGATAGCACAATCGAGGCTACATTTAATCCATTGATGATGCAGCTTAGTCCACTCTGAAATTGTATTGTACCACATATAATCTCGAATTGTATCTGAAGTTAGGTTGCAGGTGAGGTAATCTTTACATTGACTGGTGTTTGTTTCCATAGGCAAGAATTTCGAGAACGCTATATACTCCACAAAATATCAAGAGCAATTTGAAAGGCATATTGTAAAGCGATGGCTTCACATTCAGCTACTGTCGTAACAAACGAAAAGATCAGCGAGTGAGCTTGAATAGTTCAGTTAATAAATGAAAAATCCAGGTTGATACTTGTGAGAAGGAATTTTTAAATCTTAGACCAAACAGATCAATTTTCTTTGATCAATAGATTTGAAAGATAACACCCAGTCGCAATGTAAAATATACTTTGGTCTCAAATATAGGCGTAAGTTGTTGTATTTGGTTCAAATCTTAGACCAAACATATCAACTTTCTTTGACCAATTTTTGCACTTTCTTTGACCAATTTTTGCTTATATTTGAGACTAGAGATTGGCATACTAAAAATATTATAAAGTAGCCAATTGATGAATATATTGCACCTAGATTTAATATTATTATTTTTATGAAACCTAGATTTAATATATTACAACTATAATAGATGATAGACTGTTATTATTAGTCAGTAGATACTAAAGAACGCAATGGATTATTTTCCCACATTTACTATAATATGAAAGTTTATAGGCGTTCTACTTCAATAGAGAAGTTCCAAACATTAGTATTTTTTCAGTCAAACTTTAGCCATAATAATCACCATAGCACAAGCTGAAACTCATTAAAAGTTAAAACATTGGTATAATCAAGGAGGCAACACAACTTGTTGGCACAATATAAGATCCGAAATGGTCTTTCCATGCCGGTCAATTCTTCGCGAACAGTTGACACCGCCATCTAAGACATTCCGGACTACAATATTCAACGATTGGATTCCCTTAACTTCGTATATCTCCACTTTAACATTTTCACTTATCCATTTATCTCTTTGATTTCTTGCATCTAAATCAAGAGAAGGGGACAAATCCAGAAGAGGTGAAACCACTGATTTTACCCATTGAGATGTTATAATTTGTTTCAACCTCTCGATATCAGGAGGAAAATGTGGGATGAGAGAAAAATTGATGTCATTTCCTTTATCTCCAGCTCTGCTATGTGCTACATTGTAAAGCGGAATCTTCTGACCTGATGGAGCAGGTGTGCAACTTCTACCAGGTGAAACAAATTCTGAGGAGGATTCATCGGTTTCGGCTTGTGACTTTGGTTGCAATGTTGATATGTTCTTCAGATTGTATTCATGATCAAGTACTTTATTTGACTGGCCTTTTGTGTTCCTCTTCAACCCGATTCGCCAGAAAACATCTTCACGCCTAACCTGAAGAAAGACCTAGCTATGATGAATCTAAAAGCATGGTTATGAAACCAGCAGTAAGATCACTAGTACAACAACGTAGACAAACTTTGTATGTCATGAAACCACATGTTTCATTGATTGTTTAAGCTAATTATCAGATTGCAGCAATTCGGAAAGATCACTTCCCATGAAGCACTGACATACACATGGACACCAGACACGACATTGACACGTCGACATTGATAATAATTTTAGAAAATATTATTTTTTATGTAATCACATATGTCAGTGTCATGACACTGTTGGACACTAACACGTGCTGGACATGCCTTCAATCGGAAGTGTCACTGCTACATAGATCATTTCACTGCAACCAAGCACTATGACTCATTATGTTCCAAGTAGTCATTCTCATAATGTTGATGGAACAACAAACACCAAGTACTATACCAATGAAACATATTTAGCTCTAAATTGTTTTACTGAAAATTTGGAAGAGCTCAATGGACTAAATTATTTGATCCAGGTGATAAAGTATAGTCCTAATGCATGCATATGCTCAAGTGTAAGAAAGACCAATAGAGGAAGGGGAAGAAGAGAGTACCAAAAGTTTTTCTAGAAGAATCTCGTTCTTATATCCAGTACTGCATTCAAAACAAAACGATGTCACTAACAGAACGCAGGAGTAACACATGGCCTCATATTACAGTATTCATATTATAGATGAAGAAGAAATTAATAAATATCCTTCAAAAAATTAATAAATAGAACTTGCTATGCAAGTTCAACAATCCGGTTTCCATATTGTGGCAACATCTTTTGCAATTGCAGTTTCCAAAAGAATTGTTATCTAGTTTTGTTTAAATAACAATTGGAGTGAAATCTTCAAAAACATTGCATGTAAATACCCAGTGCAGAATCTGATAATCCAAAACAATGTGGAGATCTACCAGCAAACTAAGCGAAACCTCAAGTAATAGAATTTACTTAAATATGTTTTTGTTCTCTATTAAATGTCCATCATCTAAATTTATCCCCAATAAAACTTTTCTCCTATGTTTCGTTCCAGTTATGTCACGATTTGAGAACTAGTTCCTGCCTTTTCTTTCTGCTGACTGAATAAACGAAAATCCATGTCGATACTTGTCGCTCGAAATTTTTAAATGGTCTGGCGTCCACAAGTTAGGACTTTATTTTATTATTTTAATCAATTGGTTTAAAAGGTAAATTAATAGTGAAATAAGTTTAATATATAAATAATATTAGAAACTTGACTCAACTGCCACTTGAACGCACACCATTTAAAAAAGACCATGTGGTCTGCACTGACATGAGTTTTCGTCTGTTCAGTCAGCAGAAAGAAAAGAAAAAAAAAACAGTAGGGACCAATTTTTGAAGCGTGAAATAAGTGGAGAACTAAACTTAGGAGAAAAATTTTGTATGGACGAAACTTTTACGATGTGTGTTTTGTAGGGACCAAAAACACATCTAACCCTAGAGTATATGGTTTCATTGACAATTATCAAATTGAAAGAACATCGATTACCAATTCAACACAGATCAACTATAAAAACTGGCCATTAAAATTTCAAGCAAACACTAGAAATACTAAATTTAGAGGGAGATTGACCTGATACCACCACCACCAGCGGGTCCATTTGTATACAACGCTGTAAATTCTCTAGTAAATTGTACAGCATGTTCCCTCTGCTCAAAAAGTCCATCCATGCGTAACCTAATATCTTCACTAGTCCTCTGTGGTGAAGCATTTCCGCTGCTGCTAACAGCTTTGAGGCTATCATACCCAATTATATAAGAAACTATATGGTCATGAAGACCAGGAAATATTTCTTCCATCCATGATCTAACCTAATAAAGCAAATGAATAATAGATTATTAATTGGAAATAAGCTGGATATGTATAGTAGTGTCTCTTATCAAGCAGTAGAATCAAATAAATTTAAAAATAATAACGAAGTATGAACATGGATATACAATGGTTGCTATAGGATACAAAGCTTACTAGATATTCAGCTGCTTTAGCACGTTCAAGACATTTGTAACCTCCATAAGATATCTCTCCCCATCCTTTCCATCCACAATCCTGTAAGAAACATTCAGAGCAAATGAAGCAAATGATATACGATAAATATCAATCTTAAAAAGAAATACATACAATGTAGGAAAAATACCAAAGGCTATGTAGCACTGACAATTCTGATTTGAATGCATGTCCGATGTCCGACTTATCTAAGTGTTCAACACGACACCGACACATGTGGTGCCATTCAATTATTTCATTTTCTTAAATTTTCACTTGTGTCAGTGTTCGTATAAGTGCTTCATAGCAAAAGTTAATACTTTGATTCTGAAGAGAATAAGAAATGTACCTTTGGAACCAACTGTAGAAGTTTATCTGGAACTGATATAGTAGATGGTTTTGCACCCGAACAGAGAACTCTACAACTTGATAATGGAAGGAAGGACACATCCTGGAAGTCAATGACCTGTAATAGAACACGATAAGAGTTCTATTTTAGTATATTTTACCCTTTAGTCATAAATCATCAATGTTTGGTGCTTCATAACAAACAATCTAACTTACTACATCAGGAGTCACATAAGCACTGGGGTCCCCAATTTCATAGAGTAATTGTTCGGCACATGTATTGAAATCTAAAACTCCCCCACTACCTTCAGCCTTTGCCACGCACACTTGTCCATCGAAACTGATTTCAGCATAAGGAAATGATAAATCCAATAGTTGCTGGAAGGACATATCTCGGTACTTGTCGCCTAAAATAAACAAGACAGAGCTTAAAGTGTCATCTCATTCACACAACACAAGACTTATATTTGATGTAGCACCGAAACTTCAAATTGATGGTGTGTCCGTTGTCCGATACAAGTTAGTATCTGACACCGACACATCTGGTTACATTCAATTATAAAATTTTCGCAAATTATTATTAGTGTCGACGTGTCAGTGTCACATCCAATATTTGTGTCCGTGCTTCAGAGCTTAGATTAGATCTCAAACTATATGCAATATTAGCAGACCTGGATGCATGAAATATCCCCCTGTGAGTTGGCAACCACATTCTAGAAGATGGCCAGCCAAAGATCCTTGAGCTAGATGCTCTAACTCATCCCAGTTCCAACCTAGTTCATAAACCTACAAGTATATCAACCTAATCATTCAGAATCGTATCCAACAGATAACCTAGCTACATAGAACAAAAGTAAACATTGCAGCTCTTATGATCCTATATTTTGCTTAATAGTTTTTTTGAAAAATATGGTTTGCTAAATTGTATTATGGTCTAAGATATTTGACATGCTCCGCAGAAGACAAGATGTCTAGAAGTTTTTGAAAGAAAATCTTGATATTTTACATATCAATACTCAATTCTGTTACTTGAAAAGCAAGCAAAAAATGGAAAATATGAAGTAAAGAACAGATCAGATAACATACCATAGGTGCTAAGAATAAAGCAGCATCTGCAATTCTTGATGTAATTATCACATTTGGTTGGTACTTTTCAAGACAGTGAACAATAGGAGAAGCTCCCAAGTAGGTGCTGATACCCTTCGCATATTACAGCTAAATTTCATATCCAGCTTAACAAAAAAGTAAAGTGGAGAAAGCATACATGAATAACAAAATTTTATCAGATTCTGTATAGTTTTATTGACAGATAAACAAGGGGGGACAATGTGATCCATAATATGAATTAACTTGATTTGATAAATCAGAATGTAGCCCTAAAATTTGACTACTGACAGAAAATTACTAAAGTCATAAAAATAGATTCTTACACCCTCCATGATATATTTTTGTGTAGGTGAAAATCCTGAACCTGAAAAGCAGCATATGTATATATAAGTAGAATAATATATTTTTCCAATTTTATTTTCTTTCATTGATAAATAAATATATGATAACATGATAGGCAAGTACAACTAAAGTACGCATTAGCAATTTAAGAGAAGCACCTTCCAAAGAGCTAAAAACGGTAAAAATTACCAAAAAGTAAAAGGCCTTTGTAACAGAAAGTGAAAACAAATTTCAGAAGCAAGTAAACAAAATATGAAATTAGTTTGTATAACCACCCTCCCCATAATTAGGTTCAACTCGAGAAAATCATCTTGTAAGGTGAGGATGCCTGCCACTTATGAACTCATTTTCCGGTTAAATCTCATAATGTGAGACTCTTAACACATTGCTTGTTAACCAAAGGAAAGTTTGCAAGGAAATCTAAGTACCTAAATTTGTAACAGACACCTCATGAGCAACTGCAACAGAAACATCAAGCCCTAGTGTGGTAGCTATTTCCAAGACCTTTTGTTGAGCACCCAGAGGATCCACTTTTTTAAACGAAGATTGAATCAAGTTAGAAAAACAAGTACAAGAAACCATACAGTCCAATAAATTTAAACCAAATTCACTACAAAAAGTGTCACTGAACTTATAATATCTTTTGATGATCAACAATTGTTACATGATCCATCAAATGCAGCATTAAAAAATTCTTACTAGCACCCATATTGGTAATTATGCAAGTCCCTCTTTCCAAAGCCAGAGGTAGAAGCATATTCATCCAGCTAGATACTGCATATAAAATTTTACAACAATCAGAACTTAAGATGAGAAAAGAGCACGACATGACAGTAACAACAGATGGTCTTGCCTGCAAGGCTAACACCGAGTATACGTTAGAAAGAAAATAAAATAAGTGTTGTCAATCGCGATTAGTGAAAAATAGCGGTTTGTTCAAATTCCACTACACTACAGTGTTATAACATTGCTACTGTCGCTATTTGACAAAACTTTGTACTAAATCGTGTATCACATATCAATAGTAGTTTGTTAAAATTCTGCTACGCTATTGCACCGCTTATTGATAGCACTGAATAAAATTCAACTGGAACTGTTATTGAGTTTAAGAATCGAAAACCTATTAAATTTAAAAGGAAAAATGAATTAGTTTGAATATTAAACACCTACTCTGAGAATCATAGCCGTCACCACCAGACAACATGATTTGATAGCGTTCGGCTAGAGTACGCTCTGCCAGGCATTCAAGGACCAGATAATTTAGTTCTTCGACTCTTTGCAGCAACTTAAGAGCAGCCAAAGGCCTGTCACCGCCAAATCCTGCTCCACAGCCAATGTAAACCTTATCCCTTCGCTTTTTGGGATTACTTCTCTGCAACGTAATATCAACATAGTTGGTATTATTGTTGCATTGGAAACAATAATTAAAAAGTCAACAAAAGGTAGGGAACAATAAGTTCACCAGCTTGATCAAACAATTATGAATCTCTTCTCCGTCGTGGACTTCCATCGCATTAACTTCCATTGAGGCGCTGCTAGCAAAAAAATGACAATGACATAATGAAAAAAATAGAATCCAAAAGCGGTCTAAATATCTCTAGAAAAAAAAAAACTGGATAAATGAAAAGCAAAACAAAGGTGCTAGTTATTCATCAAAGGGATTAGGTTCCAAAAACATCACCTAAAAGGAACATTATAGTAGCTAAACGCTTATCATATAAGCGCTTATGTATAAGATATTTCTCTAAACAAATATAAAATAAAAGCAAACTGTTTCCATATAATTTATAATCTGTTTTTCCCTCAAAAAAAAAAAAAAATTATAATCTGTTTTCATAAGCTATCTTGAAGAGCTTATGGAAATAAGCTGAAAACACACTATGGACATGCCATAAGTTGTTTCCATAAGTTCTCCCATACAGTGTCGCGAGTATTTATGTCAGTAGATACGCTCATATAAGTCGATCCAAACAGGCTCCAAGTTAGTTTCAGTATGTAAAATTGAACTTCAACATCAAACCAAATAAATTTGACACACACACACCATAAATCAAATTAAGATTTTCTTTAAACCTTTGATAAAAATGATAATTCACTCATGGCCCACTACAGAAGACTGCAAAAATAATCAAAATTGGACATAAACCATTGATCAAAACTAAAAATTATAATTGACCATATGATAATTGTTAGAGTGAGGTGTAAATAGCAAATTGGGGTGTAGCCTAAATTCAGATAACATCATCAGCCATAAGGTCAGAATCATATACATAGATGATCATTAAGTAAAAGTAACAAAAATTAAAATGATAATGAGGTTATGGTGAGTACCTTGATCCTGATGGGACCTACCTTAGCTTTTATCCTTAATTCTCTAAGTCAAAAGTTGTGTAGTTGTTCTATTGCATGGAAACTGGTATCAGAAAATTGGTTTGAGTCAATTTTTAATTCAAAAAACCATTTTCATATAAATATTTGTCATGTTTAAAATATAAACTGTTGTTTTGAAAGGCTATAAGTTTTTTTCAAAGGCTTGAAAGGTTACAATATAAGTTGTTGATATATAAGCTTTTTTTCGACAAATAATAGATTCTTGTTTTGGTGCTTTGTGCATACGTGGATTTTTGTAATTCTTCAATCTTAAAACTTGTGTTTTGATTATTTTACTTTAGAGTCACGATAATTTGTACCTTAAGGCACTAAAAAAATATGAAATAAAGTTTGTATTGAAAATATAAATAATTAAATATTCACAGTTTCAAAAAAACTTTTGTGTATTCTTTTTTGGAGATGTTTTATCTTAGAGTGCTGCTATATATGCAGCGAATTATTTTTTCCCCAAAATTTCCACGATGCCTTGTGTTAACGTTAAATAGGAGTACCAAGACATAACAATTTGATTTATTCTAATTCCAGAATTCACAGAATACATGATGGCACTGGTGTTATGTTACAAAAATAATTGTTCGTGATCCTTCGTGAAAAAGATTGTCGCTATAAGTAGCATTATTCTTTATCTTAACATAAATTTTGTACAGTTCATTACACAAAATCAATTCATTTCGAAAACATACAGTTTTGTTTTTTTGTAAAAATTGTTAAAATAGTTAGAAGATAAATCAAGTTAGTTAAGGTAGTTTTAGTTAGTTAGGGAGTTAGAGTTAGTTACTCACTCGTTAGTTAACCACACTAGTGAGTATAATTGAGGTCTATAAATTAGATCATACATGTACTAATTTCTCATTCTTTTACCAATTTATTTCATTCTACTATGAATTTCTACGTATTCTTCACATAAATACACATATGTTTTCTGCCCTCGTGAGCTTAACTCAGTTTATATGGACAATGCATGATATATGCAAGGTCTAGGGTTCAAACTCCGACCACCACAAAAAAAAACACATATGTTTTTTATCATGTTTACATTTATGATCTTTTTCCCTTCGATCCCATGATTCTTAACAAAAAAACGGTTCTGGTTCGGTTCAAAATAACAAAATCGGAGCACTCAACTTTTATAATGGTCTGGTTTAGTTTTGCCAAATTTTCATAACAGTTCAAATCAATTTGATTTCTTTCCTACACCAAAACATTAATGGCATGTTTGGTGCGCATGATGACGATATGATAAAATGATCATACCGTGCTTAAATTCAATGTTTGATGCACCAATAAAAAAGGATAATTTAAGCATCCTACGTATCATCATCATTAAAACCTATCATAAAATCTTGCAGCAATTACATGTACATTTATCATCCTTTAGGATCAAAAAGGAACTAAAAAACAAGAATGTGAATTCCTATTCCTATTAAAAAAAAAAGGAACAACTAAGCCAAAACTATTGTCCCTTGTTTTTACTCTGCCAATATTCATCTTCCCAAATTTCTACCTGCATTATTGAATTTGCTTTTCTCCCTAAAAATTCTTCTAAAGCTAAAGGATCAAATGGAGGAGGAATAGTACATGGATTTGAATCACTAGGAACCTTCACCATTGACTCTTCCATGAACCTCCTTTTGTTACCACCTATTACATCACATGTCAATAATTTTTCAGGACAAATTTCCACAGCTCCTCTAGGTATAGTTGGTTTGAATTTCAAGAGCTTTGCATATTCATTTAGTAGATGAAACATGTAATTGTATACATTTTTCATGTCTAAGTCCTCTTGTATGAATTTGCTACCAGCTTCCCCTATTGACTGTGCCTGTTAGATAATTTAATGTAATATGAGAAAAAATGTAACAAAAATTTTATGGCATTTTTTTATATTTACCAAGTCAAAGTAAAATAAAACCATAGGTATGTGTTGCTCATTGAATAATGTGGTAAAATGAAAGTTTTAGTACCTTATGAGTGTGATTGTTGCCCCATTCCACAGCAAACTTAAGAGAGGTGCACATACTATTGTCTCTAATAGGCCAATAATGTTGTAATGGCACCATCCCTCTGATGAAAAAATCATGGTAATTGGACTTTACATATAATGTCATGGAATCACATGCCATAATGTATTTTTCACTAACTGACCAAGCCCATCCTTCTATGTATATCTTGTACCTGTGCCAAGCCAAAGTCACATGTATCATTCTATGTCCCCATATATGTGTATGGTAGTTAAGAGTTAGTTATATACCGACGTCGTTGTTAGAATTAGTTGAATTTTGTTTAAACGAAATTCAACTAATTTTAACATACGCGTCAAATTGAAGGTTCGTTTTTTTCGAGAGACTGAGAAGTGGATCTTGATTTTCAGATCTTATTATGAATAGTTAAAATTGAAACAAAAATGCTAGGTGATTTTTTTTAGCTGTGATGTAATTATTAAATAAGCTTTAATTCTTACTATCTATACACATAGTTATATAGTCAAATTTAATCATGTCACTCTTGCATAAAAAATTGTCCTTTTCACTAAATAGATCTTTGCATCACCTACCTATGAGTACATTGGTCCCCTAAGTTGGATTTGTTGAAACCTTGATGTGATTCTTGTATCCAGTCCTGTCATCAAAACATACACAATACATTAATCAGCCTTTGATGTTAATTTTAGGACAAATGCATCCATAATTGATGGGGAAAAAATACCTGTATGTATATGAGAGTGTTCCAATCATTTTCTAATGTAACATTGCATTGTAGAAGGTTTTGCCTAGTTGGAGCAACATAAGGGTTCCCCTTCCAATAAGCATAAGGTACTCTATCCTTCCACTTGGTCTTTTTGTTCCCTTCTTTTATGTCTTTAAGGATATTGTTCCATGGCTTTATATTTGTCTCTGCCCTGTTTTAAGTAAAAAAAATATTAAAAGCAGAAGTGTTCAATAATAACATGGCAAGGGGGAAATATATCAAACATTAGTATTTTAAACCTCAAAATTATGGATAAAAAAATGCCTAAAAAGTTCGATTTAACTATAAATATATAATATGACTGATTAGTTATAGATGTTCATCTTGCCTAGTTAGTCAAGATGAGGGTTTAATATCCATTTTGACCCCCCATTGAAGTCAGTAAAACTTAATTTTTTTATTTTTATAAATTGTTATTTTTTTACTTTTAAGAGGTCTTACTATAAAATTAATTTGTTTTATGTCTTTAAACATGTTGGGTTGGCCTAGAGTTTTTAAATGGGTAAAATGCAAATAAAATGTGTCCAAGTAACACCCTCACTTAAATGGTTACTAAAAAATTAACAATGAAGATAAAAATCAAGTTTTATTAAATAAATTAACACAGCTTATAAAAAATAAATTAATAAAATCAATTTTTGTTTCTTTTTATGAGGAAAATCAAGTTTTTATTGATTGCAAAGTTTGACCTTATGTCAAGAAGGGATGTAAGGCCCTCACTTTAACCAATTCATCTAGTAAACATTTTTTTGGACAGATTTAGATCTAGTAAACATGGATAACTATTTTATCATATTATATATTTATAATTAAAATTATATTTTTTTATATTTTTTTACCTATAATTTAGAGGCCTAAATCTCTAACATGAGTAGCTTTGGTCCTAGGCCAACTTTGATAAAAATAGTGGTAGTTATTGATCCACCTAGAGTTATTTTTAAGGGAGAACTAACTAGAGTTAAACTCTTACAACATGGCAATCCAAAGCTAAAAATTATTGCATGACTAGTGGGGTCTGCATTTGATCAAGACCTGCATTTGTCAAGGTGGGATCATGGGATGTGTGGATTTTTCTAAAAAAAGACTATCAGTACCTTTCTCCTTATAAGACTTTTCAATTTCTTAACTGCATCATCATCATCTTATAAACTATGTATTTTTTTTTTACAACCTATAAAAAAATGATGATAGAAGCATGAATAAATTCTATCTCCTGGATAATATCAATTTGCAACATGACATCAATTATAAGAAAAAATTAATATTACTGCCCACAACAACAATTAAGTCTTATCCTACTAAGTTGAGTCGGCGACATTGATCAAATTATGCCATAGCGTTCTATCATAAATCATATTTGGATCCAACTCATTGACCAATAAATCATTTCTAATGGTTTCACTTATAGTTTTTTTAGGTCTTCCTCTTTTGACCTAACTCTCCTCCATCTAATCTACTCTTCTTACGACGGCATCTACAAGTCTTCTCTCTACATGCTCAAACCATCTAAGTCTATTTTCTACAAATTTTTCTACTATAGGTGCTACCCCCAATCTCTCTCTCTAATGGTGTCATTCCTAATCTTATCTTGTCTAGTCTTACCACTCATCCAACGCAACATTTAATCAGAGTTCTATATTTAGAGAGGAAGTAGTATATAAATAGAAAGGAAGAAAAGAAGTTATGTTTAGCACTTACCATCCCCAAAAGGACCAATCTGGAAAGACAATATATAAGCTCAATTGATCTGAACAATATCTAAACAAAGGTGGTGGTGAAGCATTTGGTCCTTGAAACTTATCCAAAGGAACAACAGGCTTATCTTCACAATCAAACATAAGTTCCAAATCAGGCAACTTGCCAGGGTACATTCTCAATAATTGCAAAATACCCCACAAAGTAAACACATCTCTTGTTTGAATTGACTTCCTATACTTTTCCACATACATTTTTCCATCCACAATCACAAGCTTGAAATTTGCTGTCCTTTTTGCCTCTTTCAACATGTTTCTTGTGATCCCTTTTTCTTTCCATGGTTTAAGATCTTCATGGATCCATCTAAAGTATGAGGGACAAACTTGGTTGTTAAGATTTGATGGATTATGTTTTGTAGGGTAGTTTCTTAGACATTTTTGTTTGAAAGATTTTCCTTGTATGCATTTAAGAAGAAAATCTTCTTGGTTTTGGAGTCTGTCTTTGTGGATGAATGGAATTGAAACACCTGCAAATATGTACTTTAAAAATAATTTCAATGTTAGATTTTGTTGGTCAAAGAAAATACCAACATTTTCCTATATAAAAAAAATAACATAAAAATCCAATATTAGACTAGCTTATTCCTAGATCAAATATATGTCACAACATTGATTTATGCTAAGAAATGCCAATAGTCCCAACTTGGTGTCAAAAATGTTCACATAATGATGAAATCAAAATGAAAAAAGAGTGATATACCATTGAATAAATTAAATAGCTAAAAAGGGTAGTTTCTATTTTTGAGTGTCATTGGTCATGCTTAACATAATTAAATTGAGTCTCTACTAAGAAAAAAACATAATTAAATTTTTCCATTGTTATATAATAATGGTGTTACAACTCAAAACATCAAATAATGAATAAAAAGTTGATATTGATATTTAAAAAGAGAAAGCTTAAAAAAAAAAACTAATTATTATGCAGAACTCACTTACAGTCCAGACAGCAAAAGCACAAAAAGTGGCCACTAAGCAAGAAGTAACTTTAGCTTTCTTGGAGAACATACACAGCTTCTGTTGATTAGAACCGCCATAGAAGTGTTTCAGATATGTCTTTTTCATGCTTCAAGTTTAATTCCTCCTATAAGGAACTTGTTGAAGACATGAAAACTCAAAAACTTAGACAGTGTTGCAGGGGATGGAGCAGAGGAACTATGGATGTACAATGAACATGGTCCACGTTTTGGTCAATCTGGCATGTAGTTGATTTATTTGTTTGTATATATTTGCTTTAATCTAGGAAGGTTGTAAAATTAATTATTTAATATTTGAAATATTAATATATTCAATTTTATTGTTGATGTGATCTACAGCTGGACCACTTGTTAATTTTTATCATAAAGTATGAATTTTGGATAAACAAAAATTGAGCATATGATACTTATAGCAGCCCATAATGCTTCTGGGGCAAAATCTCTGTCATTGTATCTTTAAAAAAAAAAAAATGGATATTCTAATGTAGCAGCAGCACCTAGTTATAGATCTCGGTTGTATAATCCGTTTTGCTTCATAAAATTGTGTTTGAAATATAAACCGTTTGATTTTAAATCAACGGTCGAGATTGGCTTTAACCTAAAATCACCACAATAGTAAATTTAAGGGTTACAAACTTTAAAATGGATGGCGTACCGTATCCTGCACCGATACTGTCAGATAATTTCTGATACGTATCAAGAGAGTATCCAAAGATTAAATTTTATTTTTTAAAAAAACAATTATCTGATACTTTTCAGATACATTTGGGATACGAGGGATAGGCGGTGGAAAACTAAATGTGTGAGCGACCCGATGTTTCTATTATATTTGGTATATATGTAATTGACTAATTGTCGCTTTCTTTATTATCAATATTACCTACATTTATATTTTTATTGTTGCTGCCGTCTGTTTTGTGTCTCTTTGTTTGTTTGAGAACGATGTTATTGTTTTGTTGTGTGAAGGCAATTTCATTGTTGTGCCTTATCGTTTTTCTATGTCTGTTTGGTCTAGGTTTTGCGCCAATTTTTTTTGCTTCTAAATTTTAGTCCATAGTTTGTATTTTGAGTTTTAACATGTAGTTTAATTTGTTTTATTTTATTATTGAAGTATCACAGCCGTATCGTATCTTGAATTTTAAATTTTCATGTATCAGCGTATCGGTGTCGCATCGTATCATGTATCTAAGCTTCATAGGTTACAAGGATTTGGATTAGGTCGTGTAACCGCACATGATCTAGATTTCAATGTTGATCTAGAATTCTTTTAAATAAATCTAAAATATTTTGTTTGCAATGTCATAACAATAACTAATAACGAAAGATTAAAGAAATATAAATCGCAAACAATGGAACTCATGATCATTTGTTTACGTAGTTCGTTCAATTGTGTGTGGGAGCACTAGGGGTCACGATAAAAACAATGAGGTCAATGCTCCAGGACTATGAGAGAGGGAGACACTGAATCTCCTCCCGAAACTTTAAGGCACTAAGTATATGGGTCACCTTTCTTATATGTCTCACATTTTACTCATTCATAGGGAATGTCAGACTAATCACTTACACTTTAAACCCAAGAATCTCCCCCACAAGTGTGAATTCCCACCTCTGATATCAGGATCCAACATAGGATCCACTTATGCTCCTTACCAAGTCAAACCAGGGCTTGATACCAATTGTTGGGTCGACAACCAGGGGGTGCGGGTGAAAAATAACTGGCCAAATGCTCTAGGACCACAAGAGAAGGAGACTTCATATCTTCACCCAAAACCTTAACGCATTAGGTGTATATCTCTCTTATATATCCACTATTTTACACATTCATAGGCGATGTGGGACTTAACTTACACGTCTAACCAAACAATCTCTCCACCAAGTATGAATCTCACCTCCTATAATAAGATCCAACACATGTTCCACTCTTGCTCCCCCACCAAGTCGAATCTGAGCTTTGATACCACTTGTTGGGAGTCCAGGGGCGTGGGAGCAACAATGGCGTCAATTTTCTAGGACCACATGAGAGGGGGACAACAAATCTCCACTCAGGCATTAAGTATATGAGCCACCTCTCTTATATATCCAACATTTTACCCACTCAAAGATGATATGAGAAATAACCACTCACACTTGAAATCCAACATTGTGACTAGTTTAGTGATTACATAATAGTTATAGTTATGTATATTACTTGAGTGAATGAAGATTTATAATATTATAAGTCATATATATAATATTATGGTCCCATGAATCATACTACGGGAGGCTACCTCCCCTAGTCTCACCCTCCACAACAAACAGTAAGGTCAACACATGTTTGGGCTAAACCCAAGGTAAGGGTGAATGGCACTTCAAAGTGCTTAGTTCCCTTGTCGCTTTCCCTTCTTTTGTATTTGTATATGATTCATACTAAACAATCTCTACCTTGGAAAATATCAAACCCCTATGAAGATTTCTTGCATGAAGTTCACATCTTGACAACTTTAGGGTACACCTCCTACTTGTCACTGGTGCTGGCTTGGCCAACATATAGGTTGCATTTTCAAAAGTATGAATTTATTCAACTAATATCTTTCTAGATGCAAGTAACTCTCTTGATCTTGTGAAACCTCACATTAATATGTTTGGTCATGGCGTGTTACATCTAACTATTGGCCAAATAAATGTCACCCCGACTATCACAATGCAACCGAACTTCACCTTGATAAACATCTAATTCTCTCACCAATCATATAAGCCATAAGGATTCTTTGGTAGCCTCATATGTTGTCATGTACTCTTAGTGTTGTCAATTGACATGTACTCTCACCAGTCATATAAGCCATAAAGACTTCATATATTCTGCTTCAAGAAATAAACTCAAACCTTGCGATAAAAATAATCAATGAAAGTCACCAATTACATAGAACCACCCATGGAAGACTCTTTTATATGACCTCGTACATCGAATTACACAAAACGTATGATTCCATTTTGTAACTTTCGGTGTTGAAATGAATATGACATTATTTTGTGCTTCCGAAGGAGACACAATTGAAGGATCTTAACTAGCTTTTTGCTTTACCTTTATTATACTCCATCAGAGAAGATTCTTCTCTTTCTTTGAGTTTTTTTCAAAATCCCAAGCAACTATGGTTGTTGGAGGCGTTGGAGATTGGTTGAGACTATAACGATATTGGGAGACTTGACACATGTCGACACAACTCTTGGTGGTGCAAGTAAGTTTCCAATGGTCGAATGAGGTTGTACCAATATAGAAATGGAGGATTTTGGAAACCATAATGATTCTAAACTTGAGGTAGAGGTATTTTATATGGATGCATTAGGTTTGGATCATCATTGTTTCCCCAATGAACTCATGAAACCAACAGAGTGTTATATTAGTGACGTGATTGGATTTCATGGTTGTTCACCACCATAACCCACATCTTGCTTAGGTGTTGTCAAACCCAACAAGGAAAATACATATATCTTGTAGGATTGGCCGATATAGGTCAAAAATTTACCCATGGATAGTGAATTGGATAATATATATAATTGGAAATTGTATTCATGCTACTGTACTACATGCTTATCTTTCAGCATAAGACATGTTGTTCGTATGCATAATGTTTCCAGAAGGCGAGACTTGGGGCTATAGATTTGTCCTACTGCATCAAGTCGCCTCCTTTCTAAATGTACATGTTCAACTTGAAGAGTATTCCAGTTGTATGTATCATTCGCCACTAGGTTCCCCCCATGGTTAGCCATGGCAAAAACTAGGTTAGGAATTATAAGAAGTAAAAGGTATCGATTGTGTAGGTATTGGTTGAACTTGTTGAAGTCATGTTGATGCAATGATCGACTGACTTTAAGTAGTAACATCTTCCATACCTTGGTTACCTTGAACTCCTTGTGGCATGTTGGTTACAAAATTGTCACCATAATGTGCTTGTCTGGCCTCCTACTCCTTGACTTGTTGAACTTCATTATGAACCATGAGTTTAACAATGTCATCAACTTGTTAATAAACTTGATACATGATATCATATATCTACATGTCAATTTTCTGTCTAGTGAAAGACATTATCATTACTATTTGAGCCTTAGGTGGATCAACTAGTAGTGTCTCGGGAGGAGCCATAAATGTTGACATTCCTAAAGTTTTTGAAGGCTTCTTAGGTAATTTTTTGGCTTGACATTCTTGATGTTAATGATGATGGTAGATCCATATCGCTAAGACTCTATCAAGATCTCAAACGCACACCTCAGACATAGTCATGGCCTAAAGAACTGAATTTTTCAACGGTAAAGGTTGTATTGTCCTACTGGGCATGCCAACTATGATTCCTTTTTTTCAAGTGATGAGAAAGGAACTGTGTTCCTCCGTTGTGTGTTCCTTAACTACTCTAGTAGAGCATTAAGTACAATTGTTTTGGTTTTTCCTACTACACTATAGAGTGTGTATAAAAAGTAATATACAGGCAAAATAATACTGAATAAATAGCGAACATAGATTTGTGTTTTGATTGATGTGTCTTTTTACAATGTACATAAAAAAATACTTATAAGCAAGAACTATTCCTACTAGTTAAACAACATGGCATACGGTGGTCCTTGGTGTGCAACTCTCCTACGAATGTGCTTCCTTTCTCATCGCTCTTTCATTTAGTGAAGCTATACATAAGTTTTAAGCATGATTGTTTAGTTCTACTAAGCTTTGACTTAATATGAGATCCTCAAGACCAACATACTTAGTCAATAGACTTGAGAAAGAATAAGCCTCCCTTAACTTGATTGTCTTAGCCTTCGCCTAATCTTCCATCAATTTAGAGGTTCCTGGCCTAAACTTTGATCACCTCGTTTTAACAACCAACACATTCTTGTTTGGACTAAAAACACACAAAAAAAGATGAAAGGAAAAAAAATCTAAACTCAAAGATAAAATTGTAATCTACATTTAATAATTAATGTTTTTTGTTTACTTTTTTTAGTAACTATGCTTGTGGGGTCATTATTGCTATTGTTCATCCTCTCTCACCAATTCTCTCTCTGTCATGCACCACTTCTTCCATTTTCTTCAAATTCTTCAAATCAAGTGCAACAATGGTTATAAAGTCTTCCAGTGTCATTGTTTTCCTTCGTCTCTCTCAATTTCATTTTCTTCAAATTAAGCAACATTGATGAATAGTTTACAATTATTGACATACCTCTTCTTGGAGGAAGCTTAACCTCAATCCTTGTGCAATCATAAGCAACAAAAGATATTCATCCCCGTCGAAGTCGTCGTCCAATATCCCCTCCACGTTGTCCATACCAGCCTTTAAGATTTTCTCTCTTTTTCATATATGCAATGGGAATTTTATAACCAATGCTACACTTGCTTTGAATAAAATGGAATATGCGGTCGAAGAAAGATAGAGAATTGTTGTGTGAGAGCGAAGAACAATAGTAATAATAGCCACAAAAAATTGACTCAAAATGAACATTAATCATAAACGTAATTTACAATTTTATCCATGAACTTTGATTTTATAATTTTTTTTTTTTTGGATCTTTTGATCCAAATGAAAATGTGTAAGTTGTTAAAACATTCTCCTACGAACGTGCACCTTTCTCATCGCTCTTTGCATTTAGTGAAGCTATACATAAGTTTTAAGTATGATTGTTTAATTCTAGTAAGCTTTGACTTAGTATGAGATCCTCAAGACCAACATACTTAGTTAATAGACTCGAGAAAGAATAAATCTCCCTTAACTTGATTTTTTTAGCCTTCGCCTAACCTTCCATCAATTGAGAAGTTCCTAGCCTAAACTTTAATCACCCCGTTTTAACAACCAACACGTTCTTGTTTGGACTAAAAACACAAAAAAAAATGAAAGGGAAAAAAATCTAAACTCAAAGATAAAATTGTAATTTACATTTAATAATTAATGTTTTTTGTTTACTTTTTTTAGTAACTATGCTTGTGGGGTCATTATTTCTATTGTTCATCGTCTCTCACCAATTCTCTCTCTCTCTCATGCACCACTTCTTCCATTTTCTTCAAATTCTTCAAATCAAGTGCAACAATGGTTATAAAGTCTTTCAATGTCATTGTTTTCCTTCGTCTCTCTCTATTTCATTTACTTCAAATTAAGCTACATTGATGGATAGGTTACAATTATTGACATACCTCTTCTTGGACGAAGCTTAACCTTAATCCTTGGGTAATCATAAGCAAAAAAAGAAATTCATCCCCGTCGAAGTCGTCGGTGGAGGCTTTGCAGTCGTCGTCCAATATCCCCTCCACGTTGTCCAAACTAGCCTTTAAGATTTTCTCTCTTTTTCATATATGCAATGAGAATTTTATAACCAATGCTACTATTGATTTGAAGAAAATGGAATAAACGGTCGAAGAAAGATAAAGAATTGTTGTGTGAGAGTGAAGAACAATAGTAATAATAGCCACAAAAAATACACTCAAAATGAACATTAATCATAAACATAAATTACAATTTTATCCATCAACTTTGATTTTATCAAAAAAATAAATTTGGATCTTTTGATCCAAATGAAAATGTATAGGTTGTTAAAATGTTTCATAAAAGGGAGTGGATATGAGTCTATTGTCCCAAACAAATATATATATCGCTATAATTATCTCAAATTTTGTTTTAACTCTCAAATTTTCGATACCTATAAATTACAAAACGTATGATTTTACCGTTATTCTTTGAAGACCTATTGAAAACATGTAAATTTGCAAAGTGTACAAACTATAAAGTAAATACGTAAATTTCTTCAAAAAAAAAAAGTAAATACGTAAATGAAAAACGAAAAAACATTTACAAGTACATGATTATGTGGTCTCTCTGCAACCCTTCATAGAAGGTGGGTAGAGTTTCGCTTACTTTGATGTTGGGTTCGGACCTTTATTAATAAAATTTTAACTATGAAAAAAAAAAGTAACAACTAAGCCATACTATTGTCCATTGTTTTTATTCAGCCAATATTCATCTTCCCAATTTTCTACCTGTCTTGTTGAATTAGCTTTTCTCTCTAAAAGTTCTTGTAAAGCTAGAGGATCATATGGAGGAGGAATAGTGCATGGATTTGAATCACTAGGAACCTTCACCATTGACTCTTCCATGAATTTCCTTTGTATACCATTTACATCACATGCCATTGTTTCTGAACAAAACTCCACAGCTCCTTGAGGTATAGTTGGTTTGAATCTCAAAAGCTTAGCATATTCATTCAGTAGATGAAACATGTAATTATATACATTGTTCATATCTAAGTCCTCTTGTATGAATTTGCTAGCTGCCTCCCCTATTGCTTGTGCCTGATACGTAATTTTAGGGAATGTAAGATATTTAATGTAATATAAATTTCTTATGACAATTATATAATGTTATATCTAGCAAGCTATGAAGCACGGACACTCTTTGGATTAGACAGGTCGTGTTCGACACCGACACGGCACCAACACATATAATTACATTGAATTATGTAATTTTCTTAAATTATTAGCAGTGTAGACGTGTCAGTGTCCGTGTCTAATGTTTATGCCCATATTCGTGCTTCATAACTATAAAGTCCACAATCAAATAAAGTCATGTTTGTTGTTGGAGTGAGAGAGAGACCTTATCAGCATGTTTGTTTCCCCAATCCACAGCAAATTTAAGAGAAGTGCATTTACTATTATCTCTAATTGGCCAATAGTGTTGTAATGGATCCATGCCTCTGATGAAAAAGTCATAGAAATTGGGTCTAACATATAATGTCATGGAATCACATGCCATAATGTATTTCTCACTAACTGACCAAGCCCATCCTTCTATATAAATCTTATACCTGTTCCAACAATGCACACAAAATTAAGTCTCTACATTAATGCAAACAAAAAAAAAATGTAAACATATGCATATGAAAAAATCTTATAAGAATGTTTGTTGAAAACTTCATAAAATTTAATTGAGTTTGTTCCGGCGAAATTAAAATTCCACTTTGCCGGAACACGTTTTATATTTCAATAAATTTGAATCGAGTTCATCAGAATTCCGACAAACTCAAAATTCAACTTTATTGGAACATATTTCTAACCAACTCAAAATTCCAATTTACCAGAACATATGATTTTTATTCAAGCAAACTTGATATTTATATTACCTATGGGTGCATTGGTTCCCTAAGCTTGATTTCTTGTAACCTTGAGTGGATTCTTTATCCCAGTCCTATGACACAAACATATATACAATGAGTTAATCTTCATTTGATGTGAATTTAAGGGAAAACTTGATGCAAAATTGATTAAAAAATATACTTGTATGTATAGGCGAGTGTTCCAGTCATCTTTTGATGTAGCATTGCATTTCAAAAGGTTTTTCCTAGTTGCAGCAACATTAGGGTTCCCCTTCCAATAAGCATAAGGTACTCTATCCTTCCACTTGGTCATTTTGTTCCCTTCTTTTATTTCTTTTAGGATTTCTTTCCATGGCTTAATATTTGTCTCAGCCCTGTTTCAAGTAAAGAATATTAATAGAAGAAATGCTGACTAGCTAGATGGAAAAATATATTGTGCAAATTTTTTGTGCTTGTGTACAATTTAAACATGCATAATATAAGTTTGTTGAAATACCACCATCACTTGAACACTATTTTAAAAAGGTTAACTTTGTATGATATAAATATTTGTATGATTTTATTGGAAACATGTACCCCTCCGTCCTAATTTATAAACACAAAAAGTCAGTTCACACTTTTCGCACCTCCAACATAAAATAATTTGAGAGTTTCTTTTCGCACCTCCAACATTTACTTGAGATGGGTAAATACGGAAGAAAAAAACTTTTTTGTTCCAAATGGGTGAATGAACTAGGACAAAAACGGAGTTTTTTTCCGATTCAAAAGTATACTTTCGAACAAGTGCGGTTTTTAAAAATATCAAGGAGGATAAAAGTAGCTCTCAACAATTTTACGACGTTTTCCGGTGCATATCAATTAATCTCAATCTACAAATAGAAAGGATGAAAATAAGTTAGTTTAGGATTTACCATCCCCAAAAGGACCAATCTGGGAACACAATATCCAAGCTCCATTGATCTGAACAATATCTAAACAAAGGAGGTGGTGAAGCATTTGGACCTTGAAAATTACCCTTATGAATAACAGGCCTATCTTCACAATCAAACATAAGTTCCAAATCAGGTAACTTGCCAGGGTACAATCTCAATAATTGCAAAATACCCCATAAAGTGAAAACATCTCTTGTCTGAATTGACTTCCTATACTTTTCCACATACATTTTCCCATCCACAATCACAACCTTAAAATTTGCTGTTCTTTTTGCACCCCCCAACATTTCCCTAGTGATCCCTTTTTCTCTCCATGGTTTTAAATCTTCATGGATCCATCTAAAGAATGAGGGACAAGTATGGCTATTTTGATTTGATGGGTTATGTTTAGTAGGGTAGTCTCTTGGACATGTTTGTGTCTCAGTTTTTTCTCCTTTGGTGCATCTAAGTGGAAATTCTTGTTCTTTGTGGTTTTTTCTCATGTGGATGGATGAAAGGTTTTGATTTGGAATGGAATTCCCTGCAATTATGTACTTTAATAAACAAAAAAAATCTTAATATTAGTTTCTTGTCAAATTAATTGGATCAAATCTGGGTCCTAGAATTATGTCACAACATATATTCTATAATGGTAATAGTTACAACTTGGTGTCAAGAATTATGACATGATCATTGATCAAGGATTTCATGTAATTCTAATGCTAAATCAACAATTAATGAAGAAAAAAAAACTTAAGATAATGTGACTGATGATCTACAATAAAAAGAATATGTGTTGGGATGTTGAAGCATAGGATTAGGCCCCAAACACTTAGTTTAGTGTTGTATTTTAAATTTAAAAAACAATAGCTCCTACACAAGATGGGTGCACAAATCAAGACTAAAAATAAGAACAAGAATAAGATTTCTTTTTCCCAATACTGCATGCTTAACATAATTAAATTGATTATATTCTATCCTTTATCAATTTCTTCGAATCTCCTCCTTTTTTTTTTCTTATCATGTCTTTGTCTTAACTCTCCGATTTTTAGGTGAAAGAGACTTAAATGATTCAAAATTCTACTCGAATACGAGTAAAGTCTTGCTAAAGATGGTTTAAGTCATAAATTAGACCAAGGTGTTATTGGTCGATTCGACCTTCAAAAATACTTATTAATTTGAGCTCAACCACTTGATTTTTCTACCATGGTGTTGATAATACAACAACATATAACACAACTAATGAGGAAAAAATATTAAAAAGAAAACATATTTGCATATTATAAATATTATAAAAAGTTGAATTACAAAAGAAAATTAGCAGCAGAAAAAATGAAACTAGACTCTAATTTTTCGCATCTCTAACACCTAACAAAATTAGAGACAAATTTCATACTATTCCATTGCTAATTTTTCATGCTAATTCAACTATTTTTCAAGTATAAAGAAAACTATGATTATGCATAATAACTCACCGTATTCCATGCTGCAAAATCACAAAAAGTGGCTACTAAACAAAACAAACCAACCACAGTGGTGGTAGCTATTGTAACTTTAGCATTCTTGGAGAACAAACACCTCTTATGACGCTTAGAACCACCCCAGAAGAGTTTGAGATATGTTTCATTGTCCTTGTTCATGTTTGAGTTGAATCAAGCTTCTCTAAATCTTGTTAGATAATGGACTTGTGCACACATGAAAATCTAAAAAAGTACATATGAAAGAGAGTGTTGGAAGGGAGAGAGAATGAACATGGTATTTGAATTCTTAGAATTCCTTTGATCTTAGTTTTAAGTCCACGTTTGGCTGAGTCTACCATAGAGGTGATTTATTTAAATCTATTTATTTAGGTTGAATATATTAGTATTTTTTGAGGAATGATTAATATATTAGTATTGAATTGTCTTTATATGATTATTGAATATATAATTAGGATATAAATTGTTTATTGGATACTAAAGTATTCAAATTATTTTTTGGTGAATTAAAATATTCAACTTATCACTGATATTGTATAGTTTTTGTTTGACGGACCTGATTGTCTTTAGTTGGATCATGCAATGGTTTGCAAGATACTTCAAAAACTTCTAATAAAAAAAACTTTACAAAGAAATCGAATAAAAAACTACATGCACAAAGTTGTAAAAAGTAAACTAAGATTTACACTTTTCCACCAAAATTTAGTGTAACTAAATTTTTTCAATTAATGATGTGAAGATTTACCATGTGATATATTTACACACTTTTTTTTTTTGGTACAAGTGATACATTTACACTCTATTAGAAACAAGAAGAAAAAATTGTACCAAAAGCTTTCGATTAATGACTAATCACTGTTTTGATGCATGGTTGCTTCGGACCTAACATTTATTTGTTACCACCAAAAATGGAAAATATGAATACACTAAGTCAACCCTTTAGTATCTCCCCTTAGCCTTAGAACCTATCTAAATTTCTCTCATTTTCTCTCCTAACTCTCTATCTTGTAGTAGCCTTACGACCTATTAGCTCAAGAAAAAAAAAAGAAGGAGATCATCTATACTGTTGGCTCAAGAGGCTTGATTATAAATTTTCATATGTCATCTTAACGAATGTTTTAAGGAAACTCCGAGTTATGAAAATGAGTGGTGATATTTCTTACGAAAATCATATGCAAGAAACGCAAGAACTACACCAAAAAAAAAAGAACAAAACCAAAAGAGTGGGACGTGGTTGTATAAAGGGGGACGTTTGGAGATACAGCGAACGATTGATACTTATTTTTCGCTTTCGTCTGTAATAACAACCATTTCCTTATGAAAAATAAATCAGTCGTTTTGCATTGAAAATAATAATTTTCAAACTTTTAAAAAATTTAATTCATCAATTTATAACAAAATATTTTCATATTGGTTTCTTTAACTAGTACATTAAAGACATTCATTAATATATTTTTTCTTTATAGAAAAATGTTAGTTGTTAATATGCTATATTAGTAGTACGAATTCAAAGTGAACTTCCTCCTCAAACTTGTTATTTTTTTGTGTTAACTTTCTGAAACTTAGGGCAAAGATTTTGGTAATCCAAAGTTCAGCCGAGAAGTAAGTAAAGTCGGATCAATAATTGTTTAACCTAAAAATTGAACGCACATTCTTCTTAACAATTCTCATCATTACGAGAGATCATTAACTACTTAAGCCTAATTGTTTGTTTTTTAAAACTTGTTTTTAGTCCCAACTGAACCATTCAAGTTACCCTTTTGTAACCCAAGGTTCACTTGACTATAAAGACTATTCCACGTTTGTTCCCGTCGTTTACTCCTTAATTTGATGTTACAGTTTTCGGACGTTTACAAAAGAGCATACAAGACTTGAAAGCACAAAATTGATTGATGCATGTAGAAAAATTAAAAACTTTGAAAATAATTGTTCAATTATACGTGTATTTTGTTTCCATAATTTTCAATTAATTAATGAGGCACTATCATGTTGCGTAAACGAAAAGGCACCAACATGTAGACCAAATTTTCAGTATATATACTGCTACAAACTAGTCAATTACTTCAAATATAGGCCAAAACTATTAAGCAAACTATATTATAATGCAAATCAAACTATTATTACATTAAATTTCATCTATTATGCCTAGCTAATCAATAGTCAGATTTCCATGTGCTTGCTTCTTTTAGGATTTTTTGCATGATAAACATTGAATTGTTTAAGTCAACATACATATGCATACACACACACACACATAGCCAAAAGAAAAGTAAAATAAAAAGTTGATTTGGGGTTGAAGCTCGTCCAAGAAATCTTTCCCTATTTTCCATTCTACTCCATCTTTTGAGATGATTTTCTTTTTGGAGTACTAGACGACTTTGAGTCTACCAAAATTAATTGGAGCTTTATGTGTTTTATCTATTGTTTATTTTTAAAAGAATATTATGTAGGATATGTCTATTTTTTTTATTCAATACGCATAACAAACTTGAGATAATATATATAGCTTTTTCCTTATGTTTAGAAATTTAAGCACAAGTTTTCTTAAAAATTTAATTTGAAAAAAGAACCGAAATTTAAATATTGCAAACTTATTTTTTTTAAAATCAAATCAAATTTACAAATCCAAAAATAAACAAAAATCAAGTTTACATATAAAATGTACCCTAAACACTAAAATCCAAGAAATCTAATGGTTTTGATAAGCTCAAAATAAGCTATTTTTTATAAGCTCAAACCAAATGGGGCCTTAGTCAATAGACAAATTTCGTAGCTTGCACCAACATCATCAATTAAGGAAAACCTCTCTCACGCTCAATAAGAATTCATGCACATATTAAAAATATAAAAAAAATCGTTCAAAATACTATTAAGCCTTAAAAAGTACACCCATTAACTAACCTTTTCTTCAAAAAAAAAAAACTAACCTTAAAAAGTCAATAAGGTAGGAAAGAAGACTATTAAGCCTTTGTTTCATTGTGCCTACCGATAAAGTTAGGTTCATAGCATTTTAAGCCAATAAATTTGGTTAACTCCCTAATTGAAAGTCAATAAAGTTGCAACTTAGATTGTGGAAATAATATCGTATTGACGTATTTTTTACCTCATATTTTTAAGATGGTATAAAATAGGAGTTAAGATCCTCTCCATTTATCATTCTCTCTATTTCATCCATTTGGAGAGATATAGATACAAAAAAAAAATCGAAAAATTAAAAAGTAATTAATGATGGTGGGACCCACTATCTATTTTAGTATCTATCTCTCTTCAAATTGCATCATCCATTTATTATACCAAATGGAGAGAATCTTTATCCATAAAATAGTTTCGTTCCTTTGTCCAAAATAACATATTGTAGATTTGTAGTAGACATTTACGTTATCATAGTGTGAACCAAACTAACGAGAATGAATCAATCTTCAAATTGTTGAACATCAACAGCAATCCTCAACCCATGTGCCATCTTAGCATTGTGTTAATTAAGATTTCAGTGAACCTTTTCATTTGTAATATTCAAGCCAAATTATTTTGAAGGTCGGTTTTCCATTGAAAGTCATAACTCTGATTATTTACATATTTCATAATATATAGTAGCTTGTAGTGCAACTAACACATAGGTTTTTAATAAAGCTAAATAAATATGGGTTTTGTGGCAATTGCAACAGCCTGGAACAATATTACCATCAACATGTCACCTTGATGTTCATTTCACCCATGGTAAATTCAAAACCAACCTTTTAGAAACAACAATAACATTGTGTTTCGTTACACGTCGATCTTATTTTTCTTGCATACCGATATAATTTCAATGTGATTTTTTCAAAGCTACAAATGTGAGCCTTGAATAGACACCGTGTTTTCTCACTTTTCCAAATATACACTAAAGTTGCGTTTGCGAGTTGAATTTTGAAGGGGAAGGTTTTAGAGAGCTAAGTCTATATTTTAGTATATATTTGATTCGATATTTTAAAAAATTGAAAGAACAATATGATACATGAGCATATATTATCATGTTATTTCAACTTTTTTTAAAATATCAAATATATAGCAAGTTATAGACATAACCCTCCAAAGCCCTGCCCTCAAAAATCCTCCAAAAACCATTAAGAGCACTTGCTACGACTATTAATTTTACACCTATGATAGCCGGTAAGACTAAACAAATTCCTACAGATAGATATAAAACATATTGGTATGTGTACCACATATCACACATAAAATGAACTATGGGTTGCGCAACTTCCGGATGGCGCATTCATCTACCATGCGTCGAGGCTATGAACAAAGATGTTAGGAAACGTGAGAAATATTTGAAGATGGGGCATTACTACAAGTCTACAAGACTAAGACCAATATTGACTTGCATTTTGAACTGCACAAAGAAGCAAATTACTGAAGATCGAGTCCCACATTGCTTAAAAAACGACAATTACTGAGAACTGTCATAAAACCGGTGAAATTGTTTCTGAACTGGTTGAACCGGACGGTGCAATCCAGATTTCATAATCTTGAATAGAACTGGTGCCAAATGAGCTACATTCTCATATAACAAAAGTTGGACTCTTACATGAATTTCAATTGGCGTAATATGTTTTCCGCTTTAGATAGGTAGTCTATGTTTGGGAGTTAAGAGGAGATCGAAGGGAACAGAAAGATATGACAATCCCTCGCCTTGTCTAAAAGGAAGGATAAACTATCCAGTTTGGGGAAAGAGGAAAAACAAAAGCCGAAAAAGCGCGCTTTGGAGAATTTTTTAAAAATCTCAAAACTCTTCTTTTTTGAAAACTCATACACGAGGAGATATTATCAATATCATAAACCCTCCCATGGTCTCCTTCCCTCCAAAACCATGCTCTCAAACAAAGCTTAAATGTATTATTATTTTGAAATGGGGAATGCCTCACAGTCCAATGGTTTCACGAACCAGTTGCTAAAAGGTGGCTTTCCTTTAAAAATCTTGGAAGCTAAATGATATTCTTCAGCACCATCCTGCAAAGTATTCATCATGCAAAACAAGTGAAAAGGTGAATGACCAAAAACATTTATCTCCGCTATATCCAAGGACAACATAAACTAAACCATCACATGAAATACCTTCAGTTCTCGGTAAGTAATCTCGTCATCCAGGGACTTGGCCAAAAACTCTTTTCTCAATGGCAAGAAAACCTCCAACAGCCTCTTTCTGGAAAGCAATTATAGTCAGTCTTTAACAATAAAAATATCTGCTAGGTCTGTTTGGATTGTCTAATTTGAGTTTATTAATTGGTATAAGCAAGTTGTGAGAGAGCATGACATGTCCATAACCTATTTTCAGCTTATTTCTATAAGCTCTCCGAAATAGCTTATGAAATCAGCTTATAACTTATATGAAAACAGTTTGACTTTATTTTATGTTGTGTTATAGAAAAAGCTTATACATAAGCATTTATATGATAAGCATTTATGATGTAAGTGCTTAATTAATCTATTTATCCTAACAATTAAACAGGGCTTAGGTACAAATTGACCGCTTACTTGCATAAAGACGACTCCGTTGATGGATAGAGTGCCCCTTTTGCAGACGTGCCTTGCTTTCTTCCGGTAGTTCCAAGAGTGACTTCATGTAAGCCACATTCATTCCAGCATATAGAATACCTGAAAATTTAAGCATTCAGCTAAATACAACAAAAAACAATACAGTAAGATGAACTTCTTAACACAAATACCCGCATGTCAAATTGTTAGCAGAACTCTCCGATTGCAGAAAATCCTTTGGTGGTACAGGGGCAGCCTCAATTAGCGGCTATGAAATGAAAAAATACATAAAAATCAGGCATCCTACAATTCATTATTTAAATCAGTCACAGATATACTTTATGTTCCACAGACCTGGTTCACTAGAAATGGAGATGTTAGCTCATTCTCCAAGTGTACAATACGATCATACAAAGCTCTTTTCAAGTTAACCTCAAATTGAAAATTTTCAGGACTGGTATGTGGAAGACCAACGGTAATTGACGAAAGATATACAGGTTGGAGAAAGTACGAAAGCAAAGCTCCTGGTATAAGATGAACCAAGTTACTACATTTAACCAAAAAAATGTAATCATTCACACTAAATTAATTCACATTTGAGCCCCACATAACAGACCAATATCAGATCAACACAGAGTTCTATTTCATGTTTTTGAATACTGACCATTTGTTTAGTGATAGTTACAGAAATACATCAAACCGACATGTCTCAGAATGGTATAACAAACATAGTTAACACAAAATCCTACATTAACACAAACAGCAGTATGATCCTCAATGTCAATTTTATTTGATTTGCCGAATTAAAACTGTTACTTTTATATCAGGAACTTTTGCACAAATAACATCGCATATGATTTTGATGCAAGAACTACAAACACAGGACAATCCTGGTTTAAGCATATCTAACCTTGAATGCCAACAACGTTCCAACGTGATATCTTATCAGAACAACTAACTGACAGGGTTGTATCACCACGACCTGGCTTCCTCTGGACCATTCCTATTTGTTTTGAACTATTAACTGAAATGAAAGGCAAAAGTATTTCTCCTCAGACCAGAAAAAACAACAGTCAAGGTTCAAATTAAAAATATGCATCGAAAATAACATTTGAAAAAACCACTATGGCTTCAAATTTAATAAGAAATATAATCAAAAAGCATTTGTTGAAGAATAACAGGGAAAGAGCTACAGCAAAATATTGACTTTAATTGAACTTGTGGTCCCTCTATGATATCTAATGTATAGTTTTGTTCATCCAATATTTTATTTGATGCTTCAATCTTTTAATTGTTTTCTACTCAAACCTCTCCAATTCCCACTTTCTACTTTGAATCGATTAAATAGTTTGGCACCTTCTACAGCTCAAAACTTGCCAATCAAAGCATAACATTTCACTCTAAATCAAAATATTCCAAATTTACTCCTCTTAAAACCCTATTATTACATCCTACAAAATTCCTTCAAATTCTATTAAGATTTCACTATGCTTTCTCTTGGCCTAAATCCTAAATCCTAAATCCAATATAAGCTTTTTCTTGGCCTCAGTCATGTTATACGTAAAATAAAGCTTACCTGATGATGAATGTGAACCATTTTCCCCTAAAGGCACACTTTCCAAAGGAGTGACAAGCGAGCTCAGTGAAGCATCTCCACCTACAAAATGAAACACAAATGAAATTACCCTTGAACCTACTTCGGATAGTAACAAAGGAAGGATTTTGAAGACAAATTCACTAGAGAGAGAGAGAAGAAGGCGAAAATGAGGAATTAGATTACATGGTAACTGTGATATGTACATATGTAATTTCCAACCACTTCTTAAGGTATATTTCCGTTTGTCAAGACACCCTTTGTCCACCTCAAATGCTAAGTTGTCATCATCAACTTTGAACCGCTTTGCTCCATTGCTAGGTGCAGATTTGCTACTTGGTTCAGATAGATATTGAATCTGTGTATAGAAGAACCTGGTGTAAATAGAAAAAAATGAAATAAAATCTTCTCTAAAGAACTGCCAGTGCTAAGAAACCATGAGTCCGTGATTGGAAAGTTTGTTCAAAACAAAGAGTAGTAACCACCTTATATTTTATACAACTTTAGAAAAATGAAATGTAAAAGTATGTATTAAGGCAGATAAATGATATTTTGATAAAAAAAAAAAATGACATCAAACTAGACAGTTAATGCAGTTCAAATATGTGATTAACGCAGTTCAGTTTATGGTTAATGAATATAACAAGATGCCACAACTCATTAATGATCCATCAAACACATAGTATACATTTTTCTGTATTTTGGAATCATGGAACATAGATATATAAAACTAAAGTTTATGCAGCCTAGAAAGGGTCTATGTAAGTGTATATTTGAACACAAATTGTGATTATTGAATATCATGTATATTTGAACACCTGAAAATCATGTATACTTGAACATAATTTGGATGATTAACACATATGCGTGCACTTGAAAATTGTGGTTAATGACATTCAAAATCATAGTTAAATTATGTACGGTGAACTGTTAATGAGTTGCAGCAGCTTATTATATTCATTAACCATATATTTAACATTATCAACCACATATGTGAATTGAATTAACCATCTAATTTGTTGTCGAAATTTGATGTCAAAATCACACAACTCATTAAGAATACAAATATGGCTCACAAACAAGTCTACACTATCAATGTTAAAAATTGACACATCACATTGACACAAATTGATCAAAATTGATTCTAGAGGTGTAAAATTGATTTTGACATGTTTGATTGCCTTTGAATAGAATTGAATTTGCCTCCATAATTGATTCCACCTTAAAGCTAGGATTTGTAGCTTTTGAGTCTAAACGTAAATTTTCCACTAAAATTTACTGTTCAACTCACTTTTACGTAAATGTATCCAAACATAAATCACTTTACATTCAACTAACTTTCAATTTTACAAAATCAATTTTTGTCACCGCATAACCAAACATGCACTAACACTTCCAACTCCAAATTGAATATATGAAGAATTTATGTTGCATAGTAATTAGTAAATATACAGAATTAAGAAGAAGAAAAAAGTTAAACCTGATCAAAGCTCTTCTAGCAATAACTTCAGCATGAGAATCATGAACAACATCACCATAAGGACGTAACATAGAGCGTCCAATACATTTTGTTCCAGTTCCAAGTGCAACCACCTTCAATTCTTAACACCCCAAATAAAAAGTTCAAATTTTTACTTCAATTTTGAATTAAAAATTGAAAATTGGTTAATGGGTAATGAAAATTGAGAAGAGAAAGGGTAAGAACAGAGAGAATACCATTGGAAGGAGAAGAGAGAAGAAAAGCAGCCAATACTGTAACTTCACGGCCTTGTGGTTTGCCTTTCTTTGGAAGTGAATTGTATAAAGAAATAACTTTTTCTGATACACTTTGACCCAAACTTGTTCCTTCTGAAGAAGCCATAGACATGGCTGTGCAAGTGTAGTGA
>Ga0315914_1001407_pt1 | contig 35703 bp, 21 predicted proteins | sample MpolenodulesMG_FD_203920 | JGI IMG/M metagenome (GOLD analysis project Ga0315914, IMG submission 203920) | Medicago polymorpha root nodule microbial communities from Los Angeles, California, United States - elongated nodules | ecosystem: Host-associated > Plants > Roots > Nodule | place: USA...
AATATTGTTATATTTTTCCGCTGCGATTTCAGTGAATATTGTTGACAGGATTGATTTAAATAAATAGAAATTTTCCTATTTATTACTTGAATGAATAGAAGCGTAATACTCCGTTTTATGATGTTATTTATCTATTAAATTGCGATTTTTGGGAAACGGGGTGTTACACCCAACGTCTCAAATCAAATAAGCATTCCTCAAAAATACTTTTTTTATGACAAAAGGTCATTCTCATTGGTGAAAAATAAACATTGGTGTACAAGATCTAGATCTAACTAGATAAAATAGCTGAGTGAAAATTTTAATTGAACAATTTCGGTTTGATTGACTATGACACATCATCGGTTTTGAGCAAAGATGTTTTGTCATCAATACCAGAAGTTCGAAGACTATTTTTTTCGAAGACCAACATTGAAGAAGATCAAAATGGAATGTCCGAAGTCACTCGGAGATCATACAAAATGGGTCATATTTGAAGCAATCACAAATGTATTGCCTTTTCGAGAATAGTTTTTTGATTTAATTGGTCAAATTCATGCAGCCTCTTTGAAAGGTCATAGGTATATTATTTTGGCTTTTGATTATTTGCCAAAATGGGTAGATGCAATCCCATTGAAGGATGTCAAACAAAAAAGTGTGATTTATTTTATCGAGGAACACATAACATGCCAATTTAGAATTCCTGAAACCCTAACTACATATGAAGTCATGATTTATATAGAGTAAATAAGCAATTACCCTCCTGAAATTGTAAGTTTCGTCAATTACCCCCCTGAAATTAACAAAACTTCAAATACCCCCGAAATTGCACAACGTTAATCAATTTACCCCCTCCGTCAAATTCTTCTGTTAGTCAACATAACGTTTTGCAAATACCCCCTGAAGTTTTGCACTTATATGCAAAATGCCCTCCAAATTTGAATTTTTTCTTCTTCTTATCCTTGATACAAAAACACTTCCACAAAGCAATAAATCTATAGACATCCTAAACAGACAAATCTATATTGATAATGTAAAAACCAGCAGGACCATGAGAGACCAAGTCATTCTAACAGTATCAACACTTACAACAACATTATTTAAATTCTTGAAAACACAACAACATAAGATAGTGAACATGTCTTCTCCCTTCTAAACTAAACCATGAAATGTATCTAACTCAAGGTTCAACAACATAAGGATGTTTTGATTAATATTATCTAACTCAAGGTTCAACAACATTAATGCAAATATTGTCAACAAGTTTAAGGAAATTTGAACCAATTCATGTATATTGTATTCTTTCATTATGGAGTTTTTCGTTTTAAGAATATTGTCAAGAAAGGAGAAGCCATGTTCACTATCTTATGTTGTTGTGTTTTCAAGAATTTAAATAATGTTGTTGTAAGTGTTGATACTCTTAGCATGACTTGGTCTGTCATGGTCCTATAGGTTTATTGCTTTGTGGAAGTGTTTTTTAATCAAGGATAAGAAAAAAAGATATATAAATTTTCAATTTTGGAGGGCATTTTGCACATAATTGCAAAACTTCAGGGGAGTATTTGCGAAACGTCATGTTGGATAACAGAAGAATTTGACGGAGGGGGCAAATTGATTAACGTTGTGCAATTTCAAGGGGGTAATTGAAGTTTTGTTAATTTCAGGAAAGTAATTGACAAAATTTACAATTTCAGAAGGATAATTGTCTATTTACTTATTTATATATGGTAAAAACTGGTACAATATGTGTTGAATCTAAAAAAATAAAGCTATTAGCATTAAGTCCCTATTATGCACAAGTAAATGGACATGTCAAATCTAATAATAAAAATTTGATTAATTTAATAAAAAACATATTAATCAAAGACTTCTAAATTAACATTCAACTCTAAATCAGACCCTTTGATTATATTGATATTCTTCAAAAAGAACACCTAATAATAGTCCTTTTAAACAAAGATATGATCACTATATTGCCCTTTTAAAGGAACTATAGTTGTTAATTGTTTTACAATGATATTTTTTTCATTTACATTTTTTTCTTCAAAATAATAGTTGCATTTTTCTTTTGTATGTGTGTTTTTTTTCCCTCCAAAAAGCGAAGGGTTTGGGGTTTGGTGTGGGGGTGGAAAGAGGAAGAAGAAAGATTGGATTCAACTTGTAAAGTGAAAAGTCAAATCAAGTGGCATCTTTTTTTTTTCGTGTAGGGGGAACTTCCTTGTTTTACTTTTTTTTTTTTTTTTTTATATATTTTTTAAATTTACTAATATCAACATTAGATTACATCTGGACATACCGCATCATTAAAATTGGACATGTTAGCAAAATAAGAAAAGAAGGAGAAAAACGTGTGACGGACCTTGAAATGAAAAAGATTATATATTATAGAGGACCTTAATATAACGGTTTAAATAAAATAATCCATGATTAAATTTTCCCACCCTAAATGTCACCTATATAAAGGGCAATCAAACAATATTTACCTCAATTGTCAATCATTATATAAATATATTTATATTTGTTATAATTTCAATCATTATATATACGTATAACTTTTGATCACCCAATGCCAGAGTTTAATAATAATTTTGGGGGGTATTTTTTTAATATTTAATAAAGAACATTTTTTTTAGCAATAATAAAGATAACATACAATTGAAATATATAATTGAGTGTACAAACAAAAAACAAATAATTTGATGTTTGAGTCTAAAGCGAATAAAATTAAAGAAAATGATTGTAAATTTGGGATTTGAATTCTCTAAAGTGAGCAAAATGTAAAAGAAGAAAGAACATTACGACAATATTTGTCAAAAAAAATCTATCTTTAATACTCCATCCTATCTCATCTATAAGCCCCCTTTGTCATTATCAATTTCTTAAGAAGATTGTCTGTGTAATTAATACATCTATTTTGTGTATTAATAATACTAAATTGTTCTTTATTATATTATATGTATATTAAATTTGACTTTTCATATTTCAAAATAAACTAGTTGTATTAATTAGGTGTGCTTAGGAATTTTTTTTGTTGCCAAAATTGTGTTTAGGAAAGATAATAAATGCACTTAATATTTAAAAATGAGCTTATATTTAGGAACAAATTTTTAATCAAATAATTGTTTATATATAGAAACAGAGAGAGTATTAAATAACTGTTGATATACTCACTTTATACTTTAGATTTATTTTAGAAGAGTCGGATCCACAAGTTTATTATAGTTTTTAATTTAATAAAATAAATAATTTACCATTGATGGTTAAATCTGAATCGTCTAATTTCAATAAATATAGAATGCAATTGAATGACTGCGTGACTGCATGAAATCCAAATCCCAATTGTAACCTTTGGAAGATTCGGATCAAGCCAATTCCTATGCCAATAGGAAGAGCTTTTTTTCCGTGTTTCATTCACATCACATTCTTTTCGTCTTTCTTTCGTGTGTGTGCGTGTAACAAACTCTACAACAAAAACCCTCGCGCTCTCTCTCTTTCTCTCACAACGTTTCGCTTCTCAACTCAACTCAGGTAACTTCTCTCTCTACTTCTTCTTCTTCTTCATCGTTCAACTATTGCATTGCTTTTTCTTTTCAACGCATTCGGAATATTTTCATTTTCAATTCTACTTTCTGTTTTTTCAATCTGTTGTTTTGGAAATTGCTTTCAAAATTTGAAGATCTGAATACGTAACCGCTTCAATGTTTGTTTTTGAATCTCACCATTACTTTCTACATTGCTGTGTTTCGGATTTTCATTTCCAATATCAATCAAACAAGCAATTCAATTTACTTACTTTCACCCCTATTAAGTTGTTAGAGACTAAATTGACGGATTTTTATACACTTAGCATGACCAAGTTCAAATATTTTAGGGACTATTGGAGTATATTTATATAGTTTAAGGACTAAATTGCTCCTTTTTTTCAATGCATTCTGATATTTCTCATTTTCAATTATGTATGTTTTTTCTATTTTTTGAATATGTTGTTTTTGTTGTTGTGGAAGTTTCATTTGGTCAATTCAATTGTTTGGAATTTGAAGATCTGCAAACTTAATCAAACAAAGTTTCTTTAGTTATATATGTTGCTTTGAGTTTTGATTTGATTTTTCAAATTCTGGTTTATGCTTAAAATGGTCAGTAATTTTTTGTTGTTTTTTTGGGTAGTTCTAGGGCATTATTTGGTGACTTAATATGGGACCAAAGAGAAGAGGAAGGAAGACCAGACGTAAAGTTCAAAGTGATGCCAATGGTTGTGGCACTCAAGAGAATACTGTTTCATCAAAAGCTTCTACATCTGTATCCGATATGCCTTTGGAACATCCTATTCAATGCGAGTCCACTGATGCATTAATGAGCCAATCTTGTGTAGAAGCAGATATTTGTATGCCGGCAAATGAAGAAAAGGAGCAGAATATCCTCGGTAAAGCTGCAGAAAAGGACAATGGAGGGAGTGATATCCAAGAAAAAGGGAGTAACTGCAGTTCAGTTGTTGCTGATGCAGAGTTATCAGCAAAAGAGTCTGTGTTAGAAGTTGTAGAAATGAACATGGAGCAAAGTATAAATGAGAAAAGTTGCAACCCCGACGAAACAGGTGGTTCCATGAAGAATGGGAGTCTGGTAAAAAATCATGATGACGACCAAGAAGTTCGTGATTTGTTGGGTTCCCAAAATAATGTAGATGTTAAATTGACAAATAAAGGTAAAAAGAGAAAAAGGAGGAAGACTAAAAATAACGTAGTCGAAAGTGATGCCAATGGTTGTGGCACTCCAGAGAATACCTTTTCATCAAAAACTTCTACATCTGCAATGGATATGCCCTTAGAACATCCCATTCAATGTCCGTCTATTGATGCATTAATGAGCCCACCATGTGTAGAAGCAGATATTTGTTTACGCGGAAATGAAGAGGAGGGGCAGAATATCCTCAGTCAGTCTGCAGAAAAGGGCAATGGAGAGAGTGATATCAAGGAGAAAGGGTGTAACTGCAGCTCAGTTGTAACTGATGCAGAGTTATTTGCAAAAGAGTCTGTGTTAGAAGTTGTAAAAATGGATATGGAGCAAAGTATAAATGAGAACAGTTCCAACCCCAAGGAAACAAGTGATTCCTTGAACAATAAAAGTCTGGTGATGAATAATGATGAGGACCTAGAAGTTCATTATTTGTCTGATAAATCTGAGTGCATTAAAACCTATTCAAGGAAAAATTCAAACAACGTACATTGTATCAAGGAACCACCTATCCTGGACCATCACAATGATGATTCACATGAAGTTTCTGATCGACCATTGACAGATGGCTTAATGGAAGGAGAAACAGAACATTCAACCGATCAGAACAAAGTTGAAGCTGAGGAAATGGAGTTGATAGTAGAGAATAGTTCTGAGCAAAGATCTACAACTACATCTTGTCTTATAGACATTCCAGTGACACCACTTGAAGAAACAAATTCTAGTCAGGTAGATCATGCCGAGGTTACTAGAAATGGTGGTAATTCAACGATATCACAATGCTCAGTGGAGAGACCCACATCTTGTCTTGTAGACATTCCAGTGACGCCACTTGTAGAAACAAATGCTAGACAGGTAGATCATGGCCAAATACCATGCTCAGTGGAGAGACCTATTATCAGCAACTCAAAGAACAAGCTTCTCATCCTTGATGTGAATGGATTACTTGCTGATTGTGTCAGTGATGTTCCTAACGGATATTATCAACCAGAACCAGATTTTTGGGTTAGAAGGAGAAAAGGTAACATGGCCAAATACCATGTTCTCTCATATCAAGTCCATATCTGATCTTGGTTGAATTTAACAAATTTTACCTGTGCCTTTTGCAGTGTACAAGAGGCCCTTTTGTGATGATTTTCTACAGTTTTGCTTTGACAGATTTCATGTGGGAATTTGGTCATCTAGAGCCAAGTATTTTGCTAACCTGTGATTGATTTTATCTTATTTCTTGTGTTTATTAGTTTGACTTGGGTTTACAATGTAATCATGTGCTGGTTTATTTGCATTTCAGAATTTAGGCTTTAGACATTTATTCTTACTATCCTTGATGCTTGTGTGTACTGGCAGGTGTAATGTTGATGACGTTATCAAACATCTTATGGGGAAATCTGCATCCAGACTACTCTTTTGTTGGGTAATCTATTCTTATTCTTTAGTATCTAGCATAATTTTAGGGGATATTTGGTTAGGTAAGTAAGTTTGCTATAAATAATTTCTATATCTCAAGTTAGTATTGGGATAAATGGTATATCTTTTCCTAGTTGTACTTCATAAACAATTTTACTGAGAGAATTCTTGCTGATCAACGAAATATTGCAGTATCGTGTCCCCTGTTTAATTTTAGCATATTATATATAACTGGGAAATGGTTATTGTGCGGAGACTAAGAAAAGAAACCAAAATTACTAATATTCAATTTGGTTTTATGTATGTGGGATAGACTCTAGAAGCAATTTACTTGCTACAACAAGTGGTTATTAGATGGATCAAAAAGACTTTTCCATGGTTTTCGGTTATTTGGAGGTGTATGATACAGTGCCAACAGAGGTTTGGTTGAAGAGCTAGAAAAGATAGGGGTTTTGATTTCCTACATTAGAACTATCAAGGATATGTATAGGGGCCACGCAAGATTTTCCGATATCCACAGAACTGAATTAAAGGTCAACTATAGTCCCTATCTTTTTAAAGTCTTGGATGTACTTATGAAGCATATTCAAAAGCCAACACCAAGGTGTATGTTTTTTTAATTTTTTTAATTTTTTATGATATAGTCCAACTTGGGGATAGTGGTATAAGGCTTGGTTGTTGTTGTATAGTCCTATTTGGAGAGTTAAGAGAGGAAATAAATTGGAGGCTAGAGACTTGTAGACAAGCCTTAGAAGCATATGGCTTCTGCTCGAGTATAGAGAGAAGGAGCACAAGGAATGTAAGTTTGGTAAAAGGCAAAGCACCCTTAGCTTAAAGGTGGAAGCTGGATAGCTCAAGTCACAAGATTTAAATATCTTTGTGTGGTTTGGCTATGTGGGGAGGAGATCTTTAGATTCCGTAGTAGGGAGAGTAGAGAAAAAAAACTATAGTAGAAACTATTAAGAAAAAAATTAGAGGTCAATCAATTGAGTAGAAATATGATTCACGATGGAACATTGTGGCATCGTTTGATCTATGTAGCCACCGCACATAATTGGATAAGGCTTGATTGTTGTTGTTTGCTTCTACTGCAGAGACATCCCACCCTTAATAGCATTGTTCTCAGCATTATAACTCAATATACTTTTACAGCCAAGCTGACTTGCATGCCTTCCCTTGTGGAGGATTTTCCATATCATTTACTAACAAGTAACTACTACTATTAATTAACAGAAGCAATAAATTTTATATATGGATTTCACTTTGGACAAAATGGACTTGGATTTGATATTGTAAATTACAATTGTATTAGTAAAATAGTTTGTTTTTTGTATTACTAATTAGTAAGTTAAAGATGCTGTTAGCAATTAATTTCTACTTGGAATTTTTGCAGATGCTAATGAATCTTTCTTATGTTTTCCTTAGAATCAGTCTCACTGTACAACAACAAAATTCAGCACTGTTGAGAATAAAGAGAAGCCCCTTGTGTTGAAGGAACTCAGAAAGCTGTGGGAGAAGCTGGAACCTGGTCTTCCGTGGGAGAAGGGAGAGTTCCACGAGTCAAACACATTGTTAGTGGACGACTCCCCTTACAAGGCGCTTGTGAATCCTGTAAGCTCATGTTATTTTCCTTTCATTCATTATGCATTAAGCTTTGCTTTCTTGTGTTACACCAGTTTTCCTCCTTTGTGGTCACTCCTCCCAATGGAATTATTTTCAGATGCATACGGCCATATTCCCCTACTCTTACCGCTACCACTACACGAAAGACTCGTCATTAGGTAGTCTTCTGTTCATTTTTCTCTCCTCACACACCTTACCTTTTGCTTATTATTGCTAATTTCCATTGATTGACATGTTCGAAGTCTTTTTTAGATTCCAATGCTTTCAATATATTTTGATATTTATGCATCTAAGATTGTTTATTCATGTTTACACTCCCATTCCTTTTTACTATTAACAGGACCTAAAGGTGATCTTCGGGGTTATCTAGAAAGGTTGGCTATGGCTGATAACGTTCAAGAGTTTGTGTCACGGAATGAATTTGGCCAGCGGCCCATAAGACCAGCAAATCCATCATGGGGTTACTATCTCAAAGTTATAGAATCAGTGCAGGAAAATGATATATACCCTCAGCACCAGATGGGGGAGCAAACTGCTTAAAGAAGAAAGTGGATGAAAGCCATTGAGACGAATATTGATGCACGCCGTTTGTACTTTAGAGTGTACTTGTTGTGTTACGAACACATTACATACATCCTAGGACACAGATATGAGGCCAAATATTTTTTGGTGTTTCAGAAATGATATTTATCACGAAGAATTGACTCACGAAAGCATCACAAATTCCAAACTGATTAGGTGGTACAATATTAATGCTATAGCCAACCGTGTTTTCCGACCAACAGAGGATTTAATTGGTTCACTAAAAATCGCGACTCCGTGCGTGAAATTGTTGTGAACTTTAGCCCTGCTCGTTGGAGTTTTGTTTCATACATTGAGGTCTAAAAGTGTATTTGCCTCAAAGGAACTATATACTTCAGGATTAAATTTACTTTTACAGTTAACTGCATACCAAGCTTACACAAATATTTTACGGCCACATGCATGTCCAAAGCAGTTGAAATGGCAATACAAACTTTATTATGATTCGGTAAGGTATCTTGAATGTTATGCATACACGCATGCATACTGTTTAGGTGAGACAAGCTTTGGCATTTATGATTAACGCTGCTTCAATGTTCAGTTTAGTGCGCCCATGTGTTTATCTTCCTTTAGGACTTTCAATACGTGTTTGTATTCAATTAATGATAATGCTAGATAATTTTGGTAATCAATAACTAAATATTAATTTATTTCAAATTGAATTATCTAATACGTGTTTTATTCAGATGATTTTTTCGTTCCCATGAGTTTGGTCGTTGGCTCCCCATGTTTTTGTATTTGTTATTATTTTTTCTCTCTCTGACTCCTTATTTTTTCTAAATTACTGCATATGAATGTTATAGTCTAAGGTAATGTCTTGTTCTTTTATAATCCAAGCTAAAAAAAATGTATTTTATATTTTAGTGGGTGTTTTTTGGGTTTGACAAAATTACATATTATAATTGAACATAGGTGGATTGTTTTGTGCATCTGTCCTTCGTTTCCCTCCTTTCTTCTACCTACAACCCCCACACTCAACGATTTTTATTATGACCAAACCAACTCTCTTTTAATCATCCACACAAGTAGTCGGTATATGGTTTTGAGTGAAATTGTTAAAAAAAATACGGTGAGTGAGAATGCAAACAAACTATAAATGAATCCTGGAGGGTATGGATTTGGAGATGAAGAAGAAGGTGATGGGGTCAAGAGGATGCCAAATGAGTCTGCCTCATAATTGGAACGGGAAGAACTTGAGGTAGAAGGGACTCAGGAGCAGGATAATTGGTGGTATACTAGTTTGATTCCATCATACTTCACATATAAAACTGAAAAAAATCTATTTGTGTATAGGCTTGAACGGAAGTTCAGTGTTCTGCAGGTAGAATGCCCATCCTTCATCAATGTTGTTAACAGCACTTACAACAAGCATAAATGAAAATCAAGCTGTGTGAGAAATGAGAATCAATTCAATGCTGACTAAATGTTAACATCTGTTGAGTAAGAACTTCTCTACACTTTCAAAATATTTTGCTTTTTTGTTTTCCATGAAAAATAATAGTAGTTTGTAAGGCTGAAGAATAGGACACATGTGTAAAAGATTATGCTGTTCATCTTCAATAGGATTAGGCAATTAAACTTTAGGGAGAAATACTTGTTGTGTGTGTTGCTCTTAACATTCAGATGATAATCACTTTTGGTGTTATATCTATTACAATTTACAATATTGACTATCGTTGTCGGTCATTTATTTGGATCGACATTTTTTGTTCTTCTCTCCTTTTATGTTATCCTTAGTCTAGACATACGTAGACAGTAGATCTCTTGCACAAATTAGTTTCTCAATTCCTGGAGTCTGTTTTCATGGAAACCAGCGAAGCAGAATTTTGTACTTTGTTGCATTGCGTGTTCTTGATCTATGTAAATTGGTTGTTGAAATGCATGGCATTTTAGATATCAAAGTCTATATGGGTTGGAATACCCGTTGTATTCCCTTCCTAATATAAGCCTTTTGCATGTCTTAATGGGTTTCCAATTATGCTCAAGTTACAAGTATACTCTTTTAAAACATTTATGCCGATCTAAAGAGTTTATGCCCTCTCCGCTTTTGTGCCTTCCTAGAGCAACCGAATGCCAATAACTTCTGGCAGCATGATCCTAGCTTCATTGTTACCAACTCGATGGAGGTTCTTACCGAACCACTGGAAAGTCTAGAAGCTTTGTAAGCTCACTTCAAAGCCCAAGTATGATTATATTTATATTGTGGGTCCTGCCTTTGTAAGATCACTTACATATGTTTTAAAAGTCGAATCAGACATTGAACTGGTGAGATTTCTAGATCAGGTTCAACAGCTTTAAACCACTTGAACTGGGAAAAAACCGCAATCAAACTGTTTCCAATGTTGGTTCACAGTTCAACCAATTGAATACTCCGGTATGGTTCAGATTTTAAAACATTGCTCACTGTGCTAAGTTTTCCAGACCAAAGCTTCTTTTTGGGATGCTTGTGGGGTGCACAAGTAGGTGATGGAGACTTTTCAATCATTGGATGGAACTAGGGTATGTGATTCTGCAGGATACTTGGGAGCAAGTGAGATTTGATGGGTATCATCACAAGTTAATTGTGGGTAGTGATTACTTACATAGGTATAAGTTCATGGATATGTGGATGAGTAATCTATGTGTCCCCTAAAATCAATATTAAGACCTCGCTTGATGATTCCCTCTCCGAACATTACCAGTTCACTGTTGAAAAGATACTAATGAGTAGAACTTCTGCAAATTGGATGGATAAGTTTATGATTGTGGATCATAATGTCACAAACAACATATGACCATGTTATCCCAATTCAACAAAAAAATGATTCCTGCATCATTCCTTTTTTGCATTCTAAAAAACAACAAAAACCAAATAAAACTCAACCATATATTTGAAGTCAGGGCTCAAGCAATGCATACTAGACTTGTACATCTTCATTTATGACAACATTGAAGGATTCATTGTAGTTTATTATACATCATGATTTACCTTTCATTTATCTTAAAATAAACCGCCACATTTTTGGCTCCTCAAGTCTCATTCATGTAAGAGAAGCTTCCAAACTTCGTATTATGATATGTTCACCCTTCTTCAATCTGAGTGGCCTTACAACAGAGAAATAAAAACCTAAGAGAACAACACATGAAAGAAAAAATTATCAAATTAGTCTTAGTCATATGGCAAGATAACGGGTGCTTGTAAGTAGAAAACGCCAAAGAAGCACACCTGTGACAATCCATTATTGCTGATATAATCTTCACCAAGAGACTATCATCTAAATACTCTTTTAGCAAATGATTTTTTCTGAGAAGAGCTTGATAATGCTTTCCTACCAGAGCCAAGAGTTGTACTGGCGATTGTTGAGCAGCAATCTTCAGATTTGACAGTGAAAACCCCAGACATTGTCATGTCTGAAAAATGGACGGGATTGGATTGATTCCATTCTAACTGACGGGCAATGAGTTTGTCACAGTTCCAGATGCTGACTGATCTCAAATCACAAGGCCACTTCTCAATTGGCTGAATTTGTGGACATCTCCATAGTTGGAGTTCTATCAAGCTTGGCATATGCTGATCCAATTTCGGCGGCAGGGACTTGAGCTCCTCACAGTAGTCAATACTTAACAACGTGAGCTTTGGGGCGAAGAAACCTTCTGTTGGAAAGGATACCAACTTTGGACAGTTACTTATGGACAAGGAACGAAGGGAATCAAGAATTGGAGGACGGAGTCTCATTTTCCCTGAAACTGCAAGTGCTTCTAGATTTTTACAACCAGAAACATCGAGCGACTTGAGGTTGGGAAAGATATCTAACAAAAGTAGCTCCAGTGAATCAAAGCTATTGTGTAAGTACAAGGATGTGAGTGTTTGGTGGAACAGACATACACGTGGCGGGAATTTTAAGTTCCCACAGTTGTCAATGTTCAGTACCTTCAAAGCTGAAGAAGTTGTTGGAAGTGAAGAAATAAGCTTTTTGCAGTCTCTGATGACAAGTAATGTCAAAGATGGAAGGTTAATGGGTAAATCTTTTTTCAATCTAGGACAACTATTTATATGAAGCTCTTTCAGTACTGCAAATGCTTTGTTAGCCTCATTAGGATGCTGCCAATCCTCCCATGCTGACATGTTCTCAATCCTAAGAGTTTCTAGGGAACCAAAGCTCTCAGTTACAACGGAAGAACCGTTCCCATAAAACTCCGACCCCACGCTCACTAATCCATCAAATTTAGCAATTCGTAGCTCTTTTAGAGAAGAAAGTTGCCCAAGTGGAGGTAATTTATAGCAATATTTGCTACCCTGGAGCTCCATGAACAACAAGTTGCAGAAGGAAGAGTCTCCGACCCAATTAGGAAATTCCGTCCCTAGGTAGTTATGTATAGAAAGCTCTTTAAGATTTGTATGGGGCTGTAACCTGTCTAGTATGTCTTTTTCTTGTTGTGAATTGTCAGTATCAGCATTCTCACCCCATTCCAAAATTAACTTTTCAAGAAATTCCTTTTCATTCAACTTGGCCTTTTCTGAATCCACATAGTTAACATGTTCAATATTGTGAATGAACAGCGATCCATGTAAATCAGATAATTCTCCTAGTTCATCAATGGAAGATCCATATTCTTTTCCTATGAAAAAGTCACTTAGTTTTTGTAGGTTTGTCAATGCACCCAAATGCAATGGCATCCATTTCAAACTCGTACGAGTAATATCTAAGTAACGCAGGTTAACTAACCTATGAAAATCTTTAGGAAGTTCTTGTAGGTTAGTACATCCAACTAGCTTTAAAGTTTCCAAATTGTACAGACAACCAATGCTTTCCCGCAACATGTTCATCTTAGCCCCAGACAGATCTAGATACCGAAGATGTATTAGTTCGGTAACTGAATCAGGCAACCCCTTATGATAGATGCCTTCCAAAGATAACACCCTTAAAGACTTGAGCTTGATCAACAAGTCATGTGGAATTTCATCAATAAAGCTCACAGATTTATCTACTAACCTTAATTCCATGAAGGTTCTTAGGTGAGTAGCTTTGCTCATAGCCTTCCAATGTACAGCAGGGAATTTATGTGCAATCAAATGCAGCAGATATCGAGCACTTTCTTCCACTTCTTCATAATTGCCTTCTATTCTGACAGAAAATTTTCCAGATACAAATTGAGCTAAATCATTTACAAAATGGTGCATTACAAAACACAACTTATTGCGTTTTGATTGCTGAAAAAACGATCTAGACACTAGTTCACTAAAGGTCTCATCTCCAGCTTCTTCAATTTTCTTGTGTCTTCTCAATGGTTGTAGTAAACCTTCTGCCATCCACAATAAGATCAACTTCTCCTTCTCAAATTCATAATCTTTTGGAAAAACCGAACAATAAGCAAAACATCTCTTTACATGTGATGGAAGATAATGATAACTTAATCTCAAAGCTGGGAGAATATTACTCTCATCATCCTGCAAATCCCATATCTCACTGTTTAGTACTTTGTACCATTCCCTTGTATCATCTTTAGATCTCAGAAGTCCTGCAAGTGTCTTCACAGCCAAAGGCAATCCTTTGCACTTTTTAATTATTTGTTTACCAATTTTTCTTAAATTTTGGTGAACATTTGAATTTGCATATCCAAACACATGTTTTGCAAACAGCATCCAACAATCATCATCACACAGTTCTGAAAGATAATAAGGCTTAACAGTCTGCATAATTGATGCCACATTAGCAATTCTTGTTGTTACAATAATCTTACTTCCAGGAGCGCCATACACAAATGGATTCTTCAAAGTTTCCCAGCTAATGTAGTTTTTATTCCATACATCATCTAAAATGAATAAAAACTTTTTCTTTAACAGCCTTTTCTTCAAATCATGTTGGAGTAAATTCAACTCTTCAATACTGCAACTACATGAAGTGATCTCTTCCACGAGGGTTTTTGTAATCTTGAGAACATCAAACTGCTCAGACACATAAACCCAAGCTTTGAGATCAAATTCCTTCTGCACTCTTTCATCATTGTAAACAAATTGAGCTAAGGTGGTTTTTCCAATCCCCCCCATGCCCACTATGGGAATCACACTTATATTGCATTCTCCTTCTGCATCGTCGGAAAATAGCAATTTCATTAAGGCCTCTTTATCATCATCCCTACCATACACATCACTTGATCCCACTACAGATGAAGTTGGTATCTTTGTTGGAATTTTTACTTCTTTAACCATTTGAAGTTGAAGCATATTTTTCTGTTGTATGATCAAGTCTAGTCTTTCAATTATGTCTTGCACTTTCTGTTCAATTTCAGCATCATGCAAATTAACAAAAGTAGTAGAGTCTGGGTTTATTATTACCTCACCTATCTTTGCATAAGTACATATCTCATCCATTACATCATCAGCATCAAATACAACTTCTTTAAGTTCCTCCATCCACTCCTTCACATATACATTTCTCAGTTGTTTTTCCTCTGCATCACTGAGCACTGCATCAATGGACAACAAGGAGATCTTCAACCTCTTGAGCAACAAGTCACTGCTTTTACTTTTCTTAAAGAATTTAACCACTGCAGGAAAGGCTATTTTTCCAAGCAAAACACCAAAACCAGCCTCTAAGAAAGCTCCACCCACAAGTTCCAATGCCATGATTCAAGAGGTGATCAATAAGTGAATGCCTGATTGTTGGCGTGGAAGAAAAATATTGTTTGTCATGTGTGTGTGAAAGTATAGTACTAACTGGCTAATCGAGAGACCCAAAGTCAATTTGGAAGTTTCATGGAAAATTGATGATGGAAAAGTAGGACACGTTTTTTGACCATTCTCATCCAATCATATATATTGCTCATTATTGAATGATGGTGACAAATGACAATAACTATGTAAGTAAGATGACAAAAGGTCTACTTTAGTTTTGAAGATTGCTTTTTTGACATGTCTTAGTAACACAAGTAAATGACCAAAAAACCCAGCGGCAGTTAACTGTCGGCGTGTTTTTTAGTCATAAGTCAGTAGTGGTTAACTACCGATGGAGGTATTTTAGTCTTTTACTTGTGTTTTTAGGAAGTATTGAAAGTCAGAAAAACAATTGTCTTTTAGTTTTTAAGAGAGAAAAAGGAAATAATAGTGAACTAGTTGCAATTAATGGACGATAGTTAATGTTTGATTGTGAACTCCCTAGATACTTCATTTGATTTTCTGAGTCAAGGTATCTAACACTTATTTAGTCCTAGTACAACAACACTAGATTCTTCTTCAACTAAAGAAGGTCGGCTACAAAGATCAAACAACCTTATAATGTTATACTCCCTCCATCCTACAATATTTGTCGCATTTAACAATTTTACACATATTAAAAAAAATGATAAGTGAATGAAAATTTCACTATTGTATTACTTATGGACAAGTAAGGACCGGTTATTTTGTTATACTATTCATCATGATAGCGTTAAGATTAAAAGGATAACAATACATTTAGCCATATTAATTATTGGTTAACAATTTAATTTTGACATTGGTATTGATTGGAGGATTAATGTAAATGTTACTTATATCTTTTAATGACAAAATATAATTGATATATGTAGGAGAGTAACATCCACTTCAATTCTTGTCAAAAAAAAAAACAAAAAAACATCAACTACAATATTCTTCTGCCAGATAACAATACCAGAACTCTTTTTTTTCTTTAACAAAATTTACACAAAAGAATGATCAAATTTAAAAACTCACTGCAGTAATATAAGACATGTGAATAATAAAATTCCACACAAAAGAATGCTACCCTAATAGAACAAAATTGTTATGTTTCTATCATCTTATTTGTGATGCCTTCATCGACAATAGGTTACCCAGAACCGAAGACTCTCTTGTATCATTAACAGGTGGTCCAAAAATATCCCAAAAGCGAAGAGTCTCGTCTCCCCCGGCTGAAACCACAGTTAAACCATCTGGACTCTGCAAGACATAAAGGCATTAGTGCAACTTGAAAGAAATAATCACCTTGATAAAGTTTAAGTGATTTCATTCATGTCTATATGTTTTAACAAAGTTAAAGTTGATGTCACTTGTTGAAAACAATCCCAAGCAAGCAACTATATTAGATGCTCTTGCCAATGAATGATTGTAATCACATTATTACATGCTTTAAAAATTCACATTGGACGATTAATCGTCTCTCGATTTACCACTATACTGATTTAAGTAATGATGACTTGAAGCATACCTGAGAAAGATGGAGGACTCTAGAAGTATGAGGGTCCAAGCCTCCAACTTTAGTCATAGATGGATATTGCCACAAACACAGTTGGTTGTGTTCTGGACTTGTACTAAAACCATGACCACTTAATATCTCTTTGTAATGTCTATTCCATTGTAATCCACAAACCTGAGCTTTGGTGTCTATGCTGCAAATGTTGGTTCCTCTTTTTACATTCCACAACTTAATACATCTATCATCTGTTCCGCCTCCAGAAGCAAGCACATCTGAATCATAAGGGCACCAATCAAGAGCTTTGACTGCTGCAGTATGCTCTTTAAAACAATGCAAGAAATTCGACGAGTTCATTTTAATTGAGTCCCATACATAAACGTGATTTTCATTGCCACCACTAGCCAATAAATTGCCCCTTTTCGACCATTTTAAACCGCAGATTTCTGCTCTGTGTGTTTTTATCCGCGAAACCTCATTTCTTCTTGCTCTAACTGCACACAAATACAGCATTACATTAGGTTACAACATTTTTATCAAAAGCTTAATGTATTTGTACATAAAAAACATCGAAAAGACTTATAGAGAAGAATTAAATCTAATTACCGTCATGGTTGATTATAGATTTGTCATGGCCTCCGGAAGTTAAAATACGATTATTATTCCATGATAGAGTTGCTATCCTTTGAGTATGACCTTCAAGATTTCTTACTAGCTTGGAAGTCTCGGCATCCCAGATTTGAAGTTGAGAGTGCAGAAATCCTGTTGCCACATATTTTGCATCCTCTGACCAGGAAACACTTGTTGGATAATTATTGCCATTGACTTTAAACAACCTAGATACATCAGTAGTAACTGAGTTCCAAAAGTAAATTTCTGGTCCCAAAGCAACAGCTAGAATGCTGTTTTTCCCCCAATCCACAAGGTTTGTGTAGTAATCATTTTTTATTTTTGGTGCATCCAATACCCTTGATTCCTTCTGCAAGCACATTTAATCAATTTATTCAATCAGAATACAGAACAAGATTAGGAAAATACAGCACAAGATTAAAACACTTGCTGACAGATATGCATTCTATCGCCCAAAATTGACTTAAGAAAGGAATTAAAATTATATTGTTACTATATTGAAAATGAGACTGTATAAATGATCATTAATATGAACAAAACCTTAGGCAGCCTTCGATGGATACGTTGATTGCAACTGTTTTGAAGTGCTGCAGCATCTTCTTCTCGCAGCTGATCAATATAACGAATAGATTTTTTACTTGACTTTGGACTTCCCCTAAATACCAACATCCGAAACGGTCTCCCTTCTGAATCCAAATTCAGTTTGTCATCCAGTTTCTGTCTATATGCTTCCTGTCATTGTAAAAATGTATAAGATGTTGCATTAAAAAGATAAAGCCTCATGAAATAAGAAAATATTCAAACAATAGACCATATTAATTTCTGCAATATCAATTTTAATATTCAAATAGATCACATTGAATTACTTCCATCAAAAACTACACCATCAAATTAAACAAGAGTTACTTTTCTTGAATGTATTGAAATAGACCGCATTGAAAAAGTGAAGTAGTTTGCATAAAACAAGTTAAAACCTCACTTTCTTTTCTATAAATGAAAATTTTCAAAATTCAAATAAATAAGAAAAAATAAAAAACAAGAATCTGGAAATTAGACGAGTGACAAAAAATACACAAGAAATTCAGCAATTATACAACTTCGTTGAAAGTATTCAAATTCAGCCAGACATTGAAAAGTTGACAATTTTACAAAGAGTGAAGAGGTTTTGAATCATAAGAAATTGAAGAAAACGTTGTTAGAATAATAAAGAAAGAAATATACATACATTGAAATTTTTATTGTGAATTTTTTTGGTCTTGTTAGTTAGCAAACTGGTGGCTTGATCAAGATCCATCAAACTCCTATTGGGAATGAACCGATCACCCTGTAATGGAAAAAAAATATATATAAATGAGAATGCAATAATGCATATGAAGAAATAAAAAGAGAAGAATCGTAATAATGGAATAGTAGTATTACTGGGAAATCATAAAGGGTGGGAGGGCTGAGGAGGTGTTTTGGAGAGTACCAATCACGATCAAGATTCCACATTTTGGAGAAGAAGAAGAAGAATTTGTGAAAGAAAGAAAGAAAGAATGAATGAATGGGTTTGAGAACGTTGTTTGGTTTGTTTACCCGCCAACTACTTATAAAGTGGCAACGGTTTGTGTTTTGAACCGTTACTATATTTTGCACTCGTATAAATCAAATCTATTATGAATGAATTTGGCCAAAAATAAATAAATATTTTCTTGATTTTTTTTTTACAATAAATAAGTGTAACCTGTTTTGAACAAGGAGGAAATTAGAACCAATGTTAGTGTAGTGTTGTTTGCAAGGTATGTGATGTTTCATACAACATCACATGATATCTTTTCTCGAAATGAATCCTTGTCTTTCTAAGTACGACTTGACGATTTTGGAACGGTACGAATACTTGTTTGTCTAAGTTCTACTTGGAATAGTACCTTTTTTTTTTTTTGGAGTGTCAACCATAACAGTAATATGAAACTTTTATGGATAAGACATTAAAAGACCAATGAGAGTATAAATAATTAATAAGTGACTTATTTGATCCAAATTAGTGAGGAATTAATTTGGGACGGGATTAATTTAAGGGAAATCGCGAATGAGACAAAAATAAAAAGAGATAATATGATCCTTACCATTTTAATATTTAATTAACATGGATTTGAAGTTTGAACGCAATATTGCAAGATAAGCACAAATGTATATTTAATAAAAAGATAAGGATTAAAAATACTTAACACATACTCTTTCCGTTTCAAATTATAAGCAAAAAAATTCATTTTCTTTGTTTCAAATTATAAGCAAAAAAGACCAACTTTTATCATATTTAATTATGTTTTTTCAAAAAAATCATTTTTTTCCAAAGGAAAATTAAATGTAAAGTGCATTCAATTTGCTCTCTTTTTTATTTTCTCTATAATCAACTACTAATGAAAATTGTTTTTACATCTTCCTATAAAACTTATTTCAAAGATAACACAAAAAACTATCTTACAAACTGTTTTAGTTTTCTTAATAAGTCTGACGTTTGTTTTCTTTTTATAATATGCGACGGAGTGAGCACTTTTATACCACACAACATTACTTTACTTCAAACAAAAATAGTCATTACAAGTTAACACATACTAACTAAATAAATTCACTATAAGATTCATCTTAGCAATTAATTCTTCCAGAATAGTGAGCATTCACCTAGTGATTTGTGGAACACAAGTTCTGGTATGTTGCAATGCTCCAACATCTACTACAAAGGTATAAAGATGGTGGAATGATGTTGAAAATGAAATGAAGGTTCTCTATCAGAGTCAGACCTATATATATATATATATATATATATATATCTATATATATATATATAATATTTTTATATAATTTTTATTTTTATTCTTGAGAGGAAAATATAACATCTATATTTTTCTCACTTTGGTCACATGGGGCAACCTTGGATTTCCTGCTATAATAGCACGATGATGTAACAGATCAGGGCTATCAGATTTAGATCAACGATTCAGATCATTTAACTATGTTAAACTGATGTCTAATCTGAACCGTTCGTTCTGATATCAATGGTTGTAATTTATTACAACACTGAACTGTATGCTTTTTTACAGCACCAAATCCTGATCCAGGCAACCCTTAAGGGTAAAGCATATTAATTTGTTTCCACAAAATATATGCACATGGTAGATAAGCCCCACACGTTTGTCCTTTAGTGCTAGCGCTTTTACAACTCATGACACTCTTTTTGCTCTATCGTAGGCGTAGCAAGCAAAAGTCTTTGACACACTCTTCAAGATGCAAGATCAATGCTACAACACCTCGAAACATATATGCCTAATCCTAGTTAAACTAAAAAAATTCCTATTTAATTGACTCTAACGGACACTAATTACCCAATTCATAGAGAATAAATCAAGTCAAGAGTATTTGACAACTCTTACTCCCTTCGGTCCTATTTATAATAAAAAGTTAGGTTAACAAAAGTTAATATATTTGGATTAAATTTTTAACTAGATACATCAAGTTTTGTTGACCCAAATTTCTCTTATAAATATGATCGGAGAGAGTATTTCTGAGTTATAAGAGCCTACCTAAAAGAACTCATCATCTTATCGATTTCATTTTTAAGGGGCAATGATGCACATAAACACTCATAGTATAAAAAGATATCCCATCCGTTCCATAATAACTAAGCTATTTGCAAAAAAATATTGTCCCAAAAAAATTGATCAATTTTACTTTTCAATACAACATTAATTACTTTTTATCCAAATATAACTTTAATTAATACTATTTTCATCATTCCAATTTAATATATTCCACTTTACATTTATGACAGTAGAGAATGCACCAATACTTAAGAAAAACACTTAAAATAATTTTTCTCTCTCATTCGTTTATACATTTTTCTCAATATATGTAAAATGACCAAATCACTCAGTTAGTCGGGAACAAAGAGAGTATTGTTTGCATCATTGATTTAAGAAGAAATTATTCACATACACGAAATAAAGTCCGCCCTCTTAAAATTGGATCTTTTTCCAAACTTTATCACTAACATAGGCCAAGGTCTTTCCCGGTCTAAATCACATATGCACGCTCATGTTTGTTAATGATCAGGTTTTTTTGACCTCGTCGGTGTTCTTGTTAAAAAAAAGCATCTCAAACTTAAGATAACCCTAAATCCACTATAAGAATATCTAATATTATGAGTTTCATCAAAGAATTAAACTCAGCTTCTTTTGAATAATTCTTTCTTAATCGAGCTTATTAATCACTTGAGTTCAATTACTTAGTTACTCAAACTTTTCGTATACTATATTATACAAAAAATAAAAGGCACTCCAGTGCACTAAAATTCTCGCATATGCAGGTTTGAGATGGGGTTCCGCATACATAAGAGTTGTTTAAAGGACTTGGAACCATGACGTGACAACAATTTTACCATTGCATCAATATTTTCCTTTTGTTTACTATGTTATACTAGCGAAAAGACGGACACTCACGTGCCCGTCTTTTTGCTCTTTTTATTGCGCTAATATTTAAAAATTATGATCGCTGATTTTTTTATGAATTTTGATTAAAACTAAAAATATAAATGTTTGTTTCTTTCAAGTTATAACAAAACAACTAACCATTTATTCAAAAAAAAAATAAAATCAACTAACCATGATTATCTATTTCAATGACACCAACAATATAACAAAAAAATATAATATAAATTCTTTTTCTAAATGACACTAACAACAATCTTTATTATAGAAAAAGTTATTTAAAGGTATAATTGAGATAATCAAACATATCATAACTTTCATTAAGTTTTGAGGTTTGCATGATTCAAAGTGGTTGAGCTAAAATTGAAAAAAATAAAGAAAATATATTTATCCAAGAACTAAAATTGAAAAAAATAAAGAAAAAAGATTTACCCTAGAAATAATATTGAAAAATACAAGAAAAGAAGGCGACTCGTACCAATAACTCAGTTTCCGAGTCCGACACGACAAATCGAAACTCAACACTACACAAACCTAAGATCTTCGATTCGTACATCAAAACCTCAATCATTGTTCCTCTACTCCTCGTTCCTCATTCTCTTTCACTTTCGCTGAAAAACTGATTTTTTTTCTCTCCTTGGATCTGTGTGCTTCGCTTCCCGTGAAATCTGGCTATGGATTACGAACCCTACGATAGTAGTGGTAAGCTTCATTCTCAACTTCTTCGTTACTTTCTTCCCTCATTATTCCTAAATTTCAATCTTTTTTAATGGGTCTCTTTCAATTTTAGGATTTAGGGTTAGGGTTTTGTTTTGATTGATTTAATTAGGGTAAAATTTTCAATTGGCACCAAAATTAGTAGTTTTATGCTATGTTTAAGGAATTTGAGTTGTTGTATGGTGTTATGATGAAAATTTTGATTGTTATTGAAGTTATTTGGTTTGATATTAGCTCAGGGGACTATGGTATTGGTGATTTCAATTTCATAGTTTTCATTGGAAGTGTTTATTTCAATGATGAAATTAGTAATGTCTAGTTTTCAAAGTATGAATTTACTTCTTTCAAAAAAAGAAAAAAAAAAGTAAACTTGTTTTTCCAGTTCAATGAACTTGATTATGCCGCTAATGTGGTTTATTTGGCCGGTACACTAGTGGGAACTGGGAACTACTCAAGCTTAGTTTTCTCAGTGAACTTGAAAGATTATAATGTTCGATTTGAAAATTTGAAATTGATTTGTTTGTGCTTTGAGTTCCAAAGACCGTCAACTAGTTGTTATGATTATTGTTATCTTGAACAAGTTGATGGCCTCTTGGTTTTCTTTCTTCACCTTAGCAATAAGGTGCGACTCTCCTGAACTAGAAAGGCACACCAAAGGTGCCCGAGGTTTGTGACTAACTGAAAGGACAGCACCTCAAGCAGCAAGAGGTGCTGATCGCTTCTGGTGATCTTGGACTGTATATTGGTTGATACTTGACAGTTTTATTCGGATGTAGTTTTTCTTAAAATTTCAAACTTAAAGAAGGAAGAAATGTATTGAATTGTCTATCCATTTGTTTACGGGGATTTAGAGTTTTTCTAACTTAAAGGTTTACACTTTATGAATATCCTCAAATGGCTACCTTTTTGTTTCTCCCTTTTGACACAATATTGGCTAAATGTTTCTCCCTACCATTCAGTGTAACACTGACATATGACAGTCTGCTTGCATTATACCCATGTTGTAAATTTGTTGATTTGAAATATTGATTTTTTTTACCTTAACTGCAGTATTCTTATCTAGTTAATTGTTGTATTGAGTAGACCGTGGCCTTTGTATAGTTAGTAAATGCTTGTATGCAATACCTGCTGCATTTAGTGAAATCTGGTTGATGTATACTTCAAGGATTTATAGTCTGGACTCACTTTGATCCATGTAGCCGACCCCACTTAGTGGGATAAAGCTTGGTTGTTGGTGTTGTTGTTATAGTCTGGACTGACTTTGTTATTGTACTTATATACATATAAATTCATTGGATGTAATGATTGCAGGCACTGATGATGATCTTCCACCAACACATCAAAATAGAATTCCTAGAGGGGCACGTCTTGCTGGGAATGGACGATCTGCAGTAGGTTCAATGTCATACCCCAGGATGTACGGTGAAATTGACATGGAAGCTCAAATTCACCAACTTGAGCAGGACGCGTATAGTTCAGTTTTACGAGCCTTTAAAGCTCAAGCTGATGCCATTACTTGGGTACATTTTCTTATTTTATTTTCACTTATTTATTTTGAAATTTTTTACTCAGGTTTAAATGACTTCTAAACGACATGTATTTTCTTCAGGAGAAGGAAAGCTTGATAACAGAACTACGAAAAGAACTAAGATTATCAAATGAGGAACATAGGGAACTTCTAGGCCGTGTTAATGCAGATGACGTCATACGAAGGATAAGGTCTGATAAAATTGTAAAACTTGGTCTATGCTTTAGAAGTGAGATTTTCATTACATTTTGCGTATAAACACTGTCATGTTGTTGATCAACATTTTATTGGATGTTGATTTAAGGGAGTGGAGACAGACAGGAGGCCATCAGCCCAGTGTGCTGAGTTCTGGACATGTTATTCATGATTCAGTTCCAAGTCCAACAGTCTCTGCTTCTCGTAAGAAGCAAAAGGTAACACCGTCCGTACCATCACAATCTTATGGCGGGCCTTCTCCTTCATTTCATCCCCAGCCCGTGGCTGCACCCCACCAACCATCTTCTTCTGTTGGAAAACGTGGACCTGTTCCAGGAACCAAGGGCAAGAAGCAGAAACCTGTAAGTAAACATAGAAGACCGGTTACATTGTTCTTCTTCTCTTAGTTTATTTGCAGTGAGCTTGGTTTGATCCCCTTAATAGCTGCTTAAAAAATTATTTGCCACTATTCAAACCTACTTAAGCAACACTATTCAATTTACTTTGGTTCTTTTATATGCAGGGCCAAGTATTGCCAGGAGTACCTTCAATAAAGCAATACCCTTCTTCGGGACCAGGGGGAAGGAATCAAGTACCTAATAGAGTTACTTCGGGTACTGGCACAGGTGAGCTTGCTGAGGGAGCATCAATTGATCCACTCGTTGGCAAGAAAGTACGAACAAGATGGCCTGATGACAATAACTTCTATGAAGCAGTTATCACTGACTACAATCCAGTAGATGTACGTGCAGCCACTTAATCAGTTTAAGATTTGTTTGTCAGTTAATTTATAGCTGATATGCTTACTTTTTACCTCTAACTTTTCAGCGTCTGCACAATCTGGTCTATGACATGGGAAGTGCAAATGAATCATTGGAATGGGTTAACCTGTCAGAGGTATATCTGCTACTGATTACTGTCGTGTAATTCTTTTTGTTGTCTTTTTCACACTCCCCACATTGCAACCCTCTTAAAAAAATAGTGTTTCCAAACCTAGAGAAATTGAAACTAAAAATAGAAGTGTATTAGTGGAATTTGAAAATAAAAATGGAGTAATTGAATAATGCTAAAATGTTTGTATTAGAATTATAGAAATAGAAGTGTATTAGTGAAATTATAGAAATAGAATTCTAAAATAACTCTAAATAATCTATTATATTATTTAGTAATTTAATGTCTGTGAGTAGAGTTCTGAAGGTGTTTTAATATATACACTAATTATGTGAAATGTTTGTATTTGTCTAGAATGTCTAAAGAAATATGTTGGTAAGCTTTCATTTCCATCTTTAAATTAAGAGTTAGATTTCCAATATGTGTTGGTCCAATTGGGAAAGGAGTTGGATCTCATAAGCATGCGGTCCTCAGTTAAATCCTAGGGTTCATATGAATGGAAAAAGTACTATTGGGATGTGCTCAAACTTTTGCATCTAATCTAATAATTTCTTTAGGTGCCAGTTAGTGATGTTAGCCTGTGGTGCATACAAGGACGTTGAATGGAGCATCTTGTCATTTGAGAGAGTTAGGACCTTTGGGCATTAGGAGAGGTGCAGACCCTTGAAATTCTGCCATCTATACTCTATTGAGGGAATTCTTCCCTCATTCTTTCTAATAAAGATAGAAGTTTCTATCACGTATCTCAGGAGATCTGTCTCTTACCTACTTGGCAAAATGCTCCGGGGCCCAAAAAAATGTGGGCTGGGATGTGTTTGGTAACTTTTAGCATAAATTCGGCACTGAATTTGAAATGGTAGAAAATATTCATTTTAAATGCTATAAATGTTTTTAAGGAAACTGTTGGGCATTTAATATGATGAAATTGACTATACTATTGTTGAAAACTATTTTATAACATGTTAAATTAGGATTTGGTTGTTCATAAATAGAGTTATGACCTCGTTCTGATTTTTTTTTAACACTTTATTTCTGTTTTTCTTAATATTACATGTATGACAAACTTTTCATTTGCTGCACCAAATTGAGATGTCAAGTTGGCTTACATTACTTTCTTTTTGTAACTATTTTCATCTATGAATGAACGCATAATGTGGTATCAAATGCCGCAGTTGAAGACTGCAGCTGCTGGTTGCGTGTAATATGTAATTAAATAAATGAAGTTTTGACTTGTTTAAACTTTCAGTAATCCTGAATTGTGGTGGTTATTTAAACTTCCATAAAATTCAAGCACCGCTATTCTTGTGTACCTTGATTGTTCAATAACATTTAGAATTTAGATTTTCTATTAGCTTGATATGCTTAGCACTTGCCAGTACCTAATTAGATACACTCTTGTAACTGCAGATCTCTCCGGAAGATATTCAATGGGTAGGGGAGGAACCTGGAATCAACCATCGTTTTGGGGGATCTGGTCGTGGGATGAATAGGTCTGTAGGTCGTGATAGTGTTCCAGGAGCTGGAAGAGGTAGGGGAGGTACAAAGGGGCAATCCAAAAAAGATTTATTGCCATCACAGAATGGAATCGGGAAAAAGGCTCTGGATGATATACAAATACTTCACACAGACACACTAGTTAAAGAGGTAACTGAAAACGGTTCAATCAGAATACTATTCAATTGAGATTGTCTAATCTTTTCATGGAAAATATTTAAATTTTGGGTAACTTGTCAGGTGGAAAGGGTGTTCAGTGCAAATCATCCTGATGTACATGAAATTGAGAAAGCCAAGAAAATATTGAAGGTAAAGGACAATTTTATACTCCAGTCTGCCATTTATTTTACTGCTAGCCGCTAATTTATCTTGTGTTCTTGCAAATGGTGTATGTACAAATAATCAATATAATGAATTAACTGCAGGATCATGAGCAAGCTCTTATCGATGCAATTGCAAGGCTTGCAGATCTTTCTGATGGCGATAATGGTACTTCTTATTCTCATTTCGCACACCTATTTGCACTTTTGCAGTATCATAACACATTTGTTCTTTCACAAGTAGTCCTATAAATTAAAATTTAAATGCTATGGAGTATGGACTTCGTTTAGGTGCTTTTTTTACCATTTAGTTTCAAATCATAATTCGTTTTGGTTCAATACTTGATTTGTGTCCATAAAATTCGAATGAGTTACAAGTGATATGGATGTTGAGATAATACAGATTAGTTTGGCCATCTGTATAAACTTTCTTGATGATCTTATTGTTTATACAGATGGGGGCGGTCGCCATTTTTCACATGTTAAATCAATGGATCGAGAATGACGGAACACCTACGTTGTAAAATGGGGAAGAGGAGGCATTCAAGGAAGCAAAAGTCACGGGAAAGCTTAGTTTTCTCTTGTATTCTAACAGATGATAGTTACAATTATGTAATTTGGTAATAATTATTTATTGAGGGTAAGATTTGACCTAGGATCAGCTTCTGCTTGTATAAAGAGTATGATAGTGGATACATTCCTATATTTGCTGTATTAAATTATTGTTCACAAGACTTGGTGACTGTTTTGTTTTGTGCTACCATAGACACACATTTCCTAGCATTCAATGTTGTTTCTCCATTTTTGTTCTGTGTTTGATTTTGTATTCTAGAATCAATCTAGTCTTATAAAAACAGTTCCATCATAAACCCCAAATCTTAATCATCACGGTGACTGCCAAACCGAAGTTGTTGGCAACTCTTTTTAATCCTTTTTTGTCCTCTTGACTGTCACCAATGACTTTATGTTTAGTGTTGGCACCATCTTCCCAAACTGAAGATCTACTATAAACAACCATCACAGTCACTCACCTCCATCTCTCATTTCCTTATCTTAGTTTTTTGTTTTCCTTTTGTACAACTCTTTTCGGTCTACGCATTAGAGTGTTTTGTACCACTTTAATATTTTCTTTCAACCAACTTTTATTGTGTAAGGTATAATGAAATTGTTCTTTAGGCATTAAATTATCCAAAATTCCCCCAACAGCAATTAATTACCGTTCAAGTGCTTTTTAAATTAGTTTAGTTGATTTAAAAAGTGTTGAATGATAATTAACCATTGTTTTACAGCAACAATCACCATATCATGCTTGTGTGATGTGCGGTTAGCTCAGTTGGTATGAACAATGCATAATATATGCAAGGAACTTCGGCCACCACCAAATAAAAATAAAAAATTCCGAAGTGGATATTGGTGCTAACACCGAGGTGGATATTGGTGCCATAGTACCCATGAGAAAAATAATTGGACGATTGATTAATATGAACATGCCTTTTTTTTAGAGGAGAAAACTTATAGCATTTCATTAATTAAAATGTGTTCAATACAATCAGGTGGCGTAACCTAAATATGGAAACTAGCCGATAATGTGGTCGCCTTCGCTAAGTCATGGGCAACTTCATTTGCTTGTTTTCGTACAAACTCTACACTCGAGTTTTCATATAAGTGACTAAACAAGATTTTACAATCTTTAATAATAGCTCCAAAAATCATGCCTATTAGCTGCAAAGCTATCAACCACTTTTTTGGAATCAAGTTCGAAGTCTATAGGTCCTAACTGTAACTTGTGCACCCATTGAAGAGCTGTCAACAATCTCAATGCTTCACCAATATGCACATCACACTTTGGAGTCAAACATTATGTATCACAAATGCACCTTCATCGTCCTAAATGCAAATGTCAACACCAATTCGGTTCTCATTATTGGGAAAAGATGCATCAAAATTACATTTCATTCGACCTCTATTCGGCCTACTCCATTTAATCACCCTTACTGACTGTGAATGCTCACCATTTTCGCTCACAACATTGCTGTTCAGCCTTGCGTTTCGAGCCGCATTCCACTCATACAACAAAGAAGTTGCTCTTTCCAAAACAATATGAACATGCCTTATTACCTCCTTAAATGCTTTTTAAAATAGTTTGTCAAAATACGCTATAAGCCTGTAAGAAAATGTTATAAATTTGTGAGAAAAAATTGTTATCAAATATAACATATCAAACTATCTGCTATAAGTTCTTAACTAGATTTTGCCAAACGAACTCAAAATTGACAACAGCAAAAAAAAAATCAATGAAGATTACTCGATACACACTCTGTTAAATTTGAGGTATACATTTCAAGTCAGGTGTACCTTCAAATTTTATAATTTTATGATGTGCTTATTTTGGTTTTGCCGACCTTTGTTATTTTTTCAATTGAGTTTCCATATTGCTTACAATCAAAATATCAATATTAGTATTCATGTCCCTTTATGCATGTTCATATAGAAATGAAATAAATATGCAGTTTGTTCTTGTAATTATGACTGAAAAATGAGACGTACCTATAATAAGATATGGAAGACGTGTTGAATGAGAAAAATTGATTTTAGAATTGATTGTATGAAGAAGTTGATTATTTTTTGTTACTAAGAAGAAATTGTTACAAATGAATGTATGATCACTTTATATACTAGTGATCTAACTAAAATTATCAACTGTCAGCTACTCACAACTAATTTTTAACTACCTTAAACAACATTATATCAATTCTAATTGATATCCACCATATCTAATAAAATAAAGAGGAGTCACATTCATATTATCAAGGTTATACCCTTGTGACTTCTGATGATTCTATTTGATTAATGAAAGTTCCTTTAACGGAAAAATTAACAAGTCGAGAATAAAGAACTATGGACTTTTTTTTTGGTCTAGGTTTTATTATATAAACCAATGAAATTAAAACATGGTCCACCACAAGGATATGATGTCTCTAGAAACCAAATATGGTCTGAACAACAAGGACGTGGGAGACCAAGTATGCTTACAGAGAAACTCAAACCTAGTTCAAGTTTCAAGTACGCATCACGAACTCTGTTCAAGCACATATTGTACACTGAGTTTCTAGATCTTAGTCCAACACTCCAACTTTGTTCAAATAAGTACATTACACAAACTCAATTCAAGTATGTTTACACTAAGGGCGTTTTGGATATTGTCATTGAATAATTAAGAGAATTCTTATGTACCTGAAGTTTGTTTGGGTACCGAAACTCCATAGAAAAAACCCATTCAAAATTGATTTATTTTTAAATAAATTAATAAAAGAAATGATATTGTATTACATTAATTGAATGATGAGTGCATGCGCGACCAAACCTCAAAGGTATTAATGTGTTCACCATGAGTTCAGGTATAAATGATATTGGACTATTATTTTTTGGCTTAATTACACATTGATTTCTGTTCTTCCCCCCCTACACAAAACATTTGCGCCCAATATTATTTTCAAATATGCCCCTACGTTAGTTAAGTCACGCTGCGTGACTTAACTAACGCACCTTATGATTTTGCGCCACATAAGTCACGCCGCGTTAGTTAAGTCACGTAGCGTGACTTAAGTGTATATTCAGCAGAACAGAACCAAAACACTCATATTTTCAAACTTCTCAAATACGATTTTTTTTCCCCTTCAAATTCGATTTTCTTCATTCTTGCGCCATTCGAGCTCAAATTCTCCCACAATATTAAGTAAGTGTTGCTTATCCTACCTTATTGCATTTTTTTTTTGTTGAAATTTAAGATTTTTTGAAGAAAAATAACATTTTTAGGTTTTTAGAAATTGAGATTGCATGTTAGTTTTGATGATTGTTAGTGATGAATTAAGTTAGGAATTGTATTTTAGATTTTGTTTAGGGTACAATGTGGTAGTTTATGGTTTAGAAATTGTTAGATTTCTTAGTTTTTTGAAAATTGCACTCTATGTTTGATAAAATGTCTCAATGATATTTTTTTTTGTTTTTTGGATTGTTAATGATTAAATTAGTTAGAAATATGTTTGTTAATGTTGATTATAGTTAGTTTCAGGACAATGTGGTAGTTTATGGATTGAATTGTAGTTTACGGATTGAATTGTTGTTGTTGATTATAAGTGTTGTTGTTGTTCAATTGTTGGAATTGTTGTGCAGATATGTCTCGAAGGAATACGTCTCAGAGACCGCCTGAGCCACCTCAGGATAGGAGTGACAGACTTAGGGCTGGGAGGCCTACCCCTACTAGTAGTGCATGGAGGGAGAAGCAAGCACTACACCCTCCTATGGCTGGTCGAGGGAGAGGTGGGGGCACGAGACTTGCTAGAGTTGATGCTGCAGGGGGGTCCACGTCACGGACGGGTCCATCCCAGATGGTGGATCCGACACAATATCAGCAGGATTATCAGGTGTATGAGCAGGCGCAAGGTCAGGCGTATTATTTTGAGGAGCCTCAGCCTCACCAGTATCAGTTTGATGTGTATCAGCAACATCAGTATGAGGATCATCATGAGCAGCCTGATATTGAGGAGCCTCAGCAACAAGATGATATTGAGCAACATCAGCAACATGATGGTGGGGGTTGTTTTAAGGGGGTGTCGAGGATGGTGTACGAGGCCCGACCGGACGGCTATGCAGGGGGGCCTTCTGACCTCACGCTTTTACCTCACTTTGGTGGACATGTGGCATGCAGGATATGGGTCAATGCCGTTGTAAGTATATTTTAATGTTTATTTTACTTCTTTTACTATTTATACAACTTATTCTAATTATTATTTTACTTATTTAATTTTAGAATTAAAATTTATGTTAGACTATATTTAATGTTTATTTTACTTATTATTTATTTAACGGTGTTGTTTGTTGTTTTTTGTTTTTGTATTTCAGTTTCGGAAAAAACATAGGGTGAAATGTATCTCGCACGGGAAGAAGCTGAACCTTAAAAACCTGACAATCCCTCAGCCGGGTGAACAAAATAATTGGTTTTGGTCAGAAGTGAATATGTCCGGTCTTACTCCCCTCCTGACTAGTGGGTGCGAGAACACCTCTCACGGGTTCGTTTGTGCGATGTTAGAGAGATGGCATGAGGAGAACAACAGCTTTCATCTACCTGTTGGGGAGATGACCATCACATTAGACGATGTGGCGTGTCTCCTAGGCATCCCCATCACTGGGAGGCTCCTTCCTGATAGAGAGTTAACATGTGATGATGCAGGTGGACCTACTTTTTACAGAGGAGGCTGCCGCTAAGGAGGTGGCAAAACATGGTGCTGCTCACGTCAGTTTTGGTGTACTGAAGAGGCGCTACGAGGAGCTTTTGAATAGGTGTAATTAGCTGCTTGAGATTGACACACAGGAGGAGCAACACGAGCGAGCTCATGCTAGGTTGGCATGTATTAAGGCATTTATGTTGCTCTTGTTTGGCTGGACCATTTTTGCCGGAAAGAAGAGCAAAAACATTAATCTGTTGTGGCTACTTGTGCCGCAAGATATGGACGAGTTGGACAACTGGTCAAGGGGTAGGATGGGACCTACTTTCCTATACGAGCAGCTATCTCTTACCTCCAACTTATATGTGGCCTCCTGTGGTGGTTACATGATCTTGCTTGTGGTAATATTTGTTTTCCTTCTTTTTTACTTATTGGATCGTAAATGTATAGTTGTTTGTATAATACTTGTGCTGATATAAATTTGTTTCTTTGTGTTTGCAAGGATGGACTTTGGCGCACTTCTCGAACATCATTCCGAGGATTGATGATGAGGACTACGACCCTACTGTTGCCCCGCTTGTGAGTCAATGGAAACCTCCCAGGGGATTTTCTAATCCTGGACACTACAGAGATGTCATTGATTCGTTGGACCATTCTCATGTCACCTGGAGGCCGTACGAGAGACGACAACACATCACGCCCTTTCAGAACATATGCTGGCACTCCAGATGGATCATGGCCGGGAAAGACAAGAGGGTTCTTCACTTGCCAGAGAGGGTTTTTAGGCAGTACGGGTATGTCCAAACTATTCCCAGAGCTCCTAGAGACATTGTGCGTCTTGCGGCAGATGACGTGGCCCTCACAGAGTTTGCTCTACATGTCCTCAGCCATCAGCAGAGGGGCATCCGGTTCCGGATAACCAGTCGTGGGCTCATAATAGGGGGTACATGAGATGGTTCATTAGAGTATCACATCCTATTGTGAACCCCCCTGCGGCCATTCCTGACTACACAGCTCAGGCCCCTCCTCGTCCTGTCCCTCCTTACGAGGAGGTTCTTGTTGAGCAGCAGTGGGCCAGACATCCTCCCGACCCATACCAAATCATCTGCAACATCAGAGCCAGAGTGGACGGTGCAATAGGGCATCATGATGTGTTTCATAATCCAGAGGAGGTTATTCGCTTGGTGCAGGGCATACGATCTGAGTGGAGCATGCTGGAGCAGATGTCGGCTCCGCGGAGGAGGAGTAGGAGTCCACGGGATGGACCAATATGACTTGTGTAGTTTTTTATGACAATTTGTTGGATTTGGTTGTAATCCTATTACATTTGCGCTTTTTGGTGTTTTTTTATGACATTATTCGTTATTTTATTCCGTTGTTTTATTCCGTTATTTTTCATAATATAATTATGAGTTAATGCTTGATTGAAACAAAGCTTGAATGAATGATGAAAAATGCATGCAAATGACTGAATGAATGAATGTATGAAAGAAGGATTGAAAATTTAGGGAAAAGAGAGGTTTCTGCCTCTTCTGGTTTTCTGCAAAGACTGGGCGTGAGTTAACTCACGCACGTGTTAACACTGTGCGTGGGTTAACGCACGCAGTGTTTTACACATGTGCATGTTAAGTGTCGCAGCGTTAGTTAACTAACGCATAGTTTTACACTTGCGTTAGTTAACTAACGCAAGGGTATTTTGGTCAAGACTACAGGACGCGAGTGTTTTATGTCGGGGGAAGAGCAGAATTCTTACACATTTGGTCCCTTAAGTAATTTTCAGGTTTCGTTTTGGTCCCTTAAATGTGCTTTCGTTAGTCAATCTAGTCCCTCTCGTTAAATTTAAAAAGATGACCGTTGGATCATGCAAGTATGTAGTATCTTAAAGTGAACCATCAACACTTAATCTTTTTTACTTTTCTTCTTCTTCTTCCTCCTCTCTTCTTCATCATCATCAATAAGAGTCTTGATACAGTGACCAGAAGAAGCATCCTAAATCCTGCAAAGACCATCATAACTACCGGAAACAATAAGAAACTCAGTGCGGCTAAAATCAACGGCTGTCACCGAATCAGAATGCGCAAGTAAAACCTTAAGACATTTCCCAGACTTAACATCCTAAACCCTAACAGTCTCATCATACGAACCAGAAACAATAACATAAGCGTAGTTCGTATGACCGTGAATAGTCTTCACAAGCGAACCCGTCGGAACATCCCATAACCGTATGATTTTGTCGTCAGAGGCGGAGACAAGGTAGCGGGAATCGGAGGAGAAAGCGATATCGGAAGCGCGGTGTTGGTGGCCTTCGTATTGTTGCATCGGAGAAAGGGTGAGGCTGTTAGAATCGGAATCGGAGTTAGTGAAGCCGTAACGGAGGGTTTTGCCGGCGGAGGAGGAGGCGAGAAGACGACCGTTGGAGGAGAATTTGACGGCGGAGATGGCACGTTTGTGGACGGTTAGGGTTTGTGAAAGTGTGTAGGGTTTGTAGTTTGAGGAATCATAATCCATTGGTTCTTCTGTCGCCATTTTTTTTTCCTCTCGTTTACAACTTCAATTCAATTCCCTTCTTTGTTAGTTAAAACACACACTTCAAATTTTAACGCTTTGATGATGAAAATGAAAATGTGTTGGAATGGGGTTTTTGAAGAGTATATTGGTGTGTATCAATGGAAACTATGATTATGCTCACTTGAAAGCTCCGCCCAAATCGAAATCTAACAATAACACTGTGTATGGATGGTATGTTTTGATGAAGGTCTATGAAGATGATGAAGAAGAAGAAGAAAAGGAAAAAAAGATTGAGTGTTGATGGTTTACTTTAAGATACTACAGACTTGCATGATCCAACGGTCATCTTTTTAAAATTAACGAGAGCGACTAGATTGACTAACGGAAGAACATTTAAGGGACCAAAACGAAACTTTTATTAATTAAGGGACCAAAACGAAACTTGAAAAATTAATTAAGGGACCAAATGTGTAATTAAGTCTTATTTTTTCCATTCTACCTATTCTTTCGTGCCTCCTATTTTTTTTACGAAAATGCACATGTAATTTTTAGATTTTATAATCAAAATTGAGTTTTCTTTTGGTGGAAAAATGTGTTTTTCACCGATTCAAAATAAAAAAATTATAAATGTTTTTGTTTTAAGTCACACTCCCATACACAAAAATTTTAAGCATAGATAATAATACATGAAATATAATGTTATATATTTTTATAAATGCTTCTCAATTTTAAACATTAGTTTTAAAACAACACAAAAAACTTGACAGGAAAAAAAAACATCACAAAAAATCATATCAATGTATTAAATTAAGTAATTAATTTAATGTGATATGATGATTAGTGATTTTTATTTAAAAATTTAAATCATTTCAATCCATTATATATATTTCACTTCGAGGAATGCTAGCAACACTCTCTTTTGAACACTCTCTCTAGCACTCACTCTTTTATTGGATGAAATTAATGTATGTCCCACCACTTTATGCGGGTTCCATTTCCAAAGTGTATGTCCTTCATTGATTTCTCCCAATAAAAAAGTGAGTGCTGGAGAGAATGTTCAAAAAAGAGTGTTGTTAGCACTCCTCATTTCACTTATTTGTTGTTCAACCTCTACTCTTTTATTAAATATTAGACTTTAATGGCACTTGATACATCAGAATATTCTCTACGATGAAATTCTAACTCGTGCTTAATATGGGTGTTCAAACTAGTATATAAAACTAGATATATAACCCGTGCGTTGCA
>Ga0315914_1001408_pt1 | contig 35693 bp, 19 predicted proteins | sample MpolenodulesMG_FD_203920 | JGI IMG/M metagenome (GOLD analysis project Ga0315914, IMG submission 203920) | Medicago polymorpha root nodule microbial communities from Los Angeles, California, United States - elongated nodules | ecosystem: Host-associated > Plants > Roots > Nodule | place: USA...
CTTTAATATAAAAATAACATACCAGCTTTGGAATCTCGTTTAGTTTTGAAATGAGAATCTCTTTCATAAACCTCATCACAAAGTACCCGCAATCTATACCATTTTCTTGGCGAGGACACTACAAAAATAAAAATAAGTTTGTATCAATCAAATTATTTATATTATTTCATACACTAATTTTTTAAGGTTGTTATGTTATATTATTATACCTGTACTCGGACCCATGATATGTTGTCAAATTTATTCTTTGGTACTTGAGCGCCCCATGATATTAAAAGCGCTAGCTAAGGCCTCTGTGTTTTGATTTATAGCGCTTTAGTGTTAAAAGTGCTATTTATGCGGCGCTATATTTTCCCAATTTTGTAGTAGTGAATGCACACTCATGGAAAATTTATTTGGTTGACATGGATCAGTTACAAAATTTGCATTATTGTTATGTTTTTTCCTCTTATGAATGATACTGTTTTTTATTTTCATAAATTAGAGTAATAGTTAAGTAGCTAAGAAAGGTGGCAAGGTTTCAATCAATAGGGAATGAATAATTGGAGCTCAAATAGACATGTCACATCATCACAACTCTTGCATAAGAATAGCTCAAGTTTCAAATTCAAAAATATATAGATAGATTAAATAGATAGATTAGTTTAATTAAAGATCGCTCTCCACAGCTTGCTTTCGGATATGTACAAATTTGCAAAGGTTAGAATCCAGTCACATCCAACATTTGATTAAAGAAACACTAATCAAACATTTTGAACCGTTTAATATTAGCTTATTGTGCTAGTCTAAAAGTGACAACAATATTAAAGATTGCAGAATAATTTGATCTTTGAATTACGTCGAATATTAGACTTCACTCATCCATAATTTGTTGATTTCATTTGGAATTTTCTCCCTTTAATTTCAAACTTCTTGTTGCTATTTATTTGGTCCCAGCTCATTATTTATATCTTATCATATGTGATGTTCCTAAGTTTGAAGTCAATTGTTCCATCCACACATGTGTCATGGAAAGTAACCTGCTCCTGATCGACAACAAAAAGGAGAAGCATTAGAAACACATACCAAGTCTAACAATCGGATTCCAAAACTTTTTGTAGTGTGGGCAAAAAAAACTATAATAGGTTCCTAAAATATATTTCTTTTTAACTTGTACAAAATACACAATTTTTTCAACAAAAGCATAAAAATAGTTTATAATATGTAAGACTGTTCATTCTTCAAAATGTAATTACATTTTATTAACCTCAAATGAGTGTAAACAATTAAAACCACTCTTTTTTTTATGTAAAAAGAAAAACATTTTTTTATTACCATTTTATTAGTATGAAATTTTTGTCGCCACTTACTAGTGACTAATATCAATCAAGAAACCTATGTAACTCACGTACAAGATGAGTTCTTTCTCAATTTTTTTTATACGCAAGAGCCGATTGCTCACCAAAAAATCACTAGTTTTATTTGATGTATATAATATAGAATAGAATATACCTTGCTTGCACATAAAATGGGCAAACGATAAGAAAAAAGAGCAATGAAATATTCCTTCATTATACTTCTTTAATTTCTTTTCGGATCTTTCAGTTTAACCATTCAAATGGGATCAATCTCCACACCATCATGTCTTGAAAAGTTGGTGCTACAAGATATTGTCTTTGACCGTACAGCAACTTAGTGGACTGCTTTTAAGTTCTAATCTTCTATTCTTTTTTTTCCTCTTTCCTTGATACATATACTTTATTTGTTGTCGTAGTGGTTATGGCAACGTCAATAGTATAGTCATGAGAACGATAATAATTGTAGCAAAAACACACTGATACAGTGTTGATTGTGATGGTAGCTGCAAGGATAGCGAAATGGTAGTGACATATAGTTTTTTTTTTTTAAAAAAAATTCAAAGAAGTATGATATGATGTTGTTGGAAAAGATATTGATGGTCTTTGGCCCGTTGAAGCGTTGGCAGTGGCCAATGCTAATTAAACTTATTTGGGTGAATGGGGTATTATCTATGCGTAACTGCATAGATTAATCACTTAAATCGGGTAAGATCGAATGAGTCACCATGTTAATTAGATTTAGACATATGAAAAACAATTTGTGTTAATACTTGAATTCTCAATTAACTATTTGATTCTAAACATTGTGACAAGTCACAATTGATATTTTCACGTAACGCAAGATTTTATACTCTTTTACCCTAATTATGTCTATATATGTGTAAGAGAGACAATACATCTCAATTCAATAATTAGATCATTCATAGTTCGTATGGGACAACTACATTGAACCCAACATAATTTGTTCAAGCACTCAACTTTAATATATAACTATTACTTCTTTTTTTCATCTTATGCTCTACTCACATGTATTTTTTTTTCTTCAAAAATTTCCTTTGTGATATTTGGGTTTTTCCTCTATTTTTTGGGTGAAAGATTGCATTTTTCACCAATTCAAATTGTAAAATCCAAAAACATAAGTTCTTCAGATTTTATAATCCAAACACTCCATATACACCATACTTCAAAGCATGTATAGGGGATTTTGGATTATAAAATCTAAAAATGTTTGTTGTTTCATATTATAAAGTCTGGAAACCCCCTTTACACCCTCTTATGCCAAGAATTCATGGAAAAAACATATCGGATTATATAATTCAAATTGTATCAGAATAGTGATTGAACCTGTTTGTGACATGGATAATCAGTTTAAAAATCATACTAACCATCCTAACACTCATTCTTGTGTTGCAATACATTGTTAGCTTCTCTTCTCCTCCTGTGTCCCAGTCGAAAATCCGATTTTCAGCCTAATTGATCGGATTGCTCTGAAAAAAAGTCATGGAACAAAATATCTATAGAAGAGACTTCTTACATGACTCTACCCCCTCAAAATTTAAAATTCCATCGTTTAGACCTATTTGCTTACCAATCTAAACTTGTTAGTGCCATGACAGCTATGAAGCAAGCCTATCACATAAATTTGCTCAATCTATGGATGGAAACATACTCAAATTTAGTGGTTTTAGCTTTTTCTCCATCGTCTCTAGTGTCTTGGAGGCTAAGAAATAGGTGGAGCAATTGTTTGACTCTTATCAGAGACATGAACTTTTTTATCTCATATTTATATAGAAGGTAGTCAATGATCATATAGCCTAGCAAATTTGGAATTATCCCTTCAAAATTTTACCTTTTAGAATGATTTACACTTAGAACTTCGTGACCAATTTGTCAGAAACAAACTAGGGATGCGCAGTTTTAGGTTTACATCATTCTGAGAGGGTTTGGTTTTTCCCATCTCTTGTTTGTATTTCATTTTCTTCAATATATTGAGTGGCAACAACTAGTTGCACTCTTTGCTTAAAAAAAGGATTATTCAACACACACATTTTATCAAACAAGTCTTACATATCTTTTTCATTTTCCTTTATTGCTTTTCTTTATTTTACATGCAATCTTAGATTATAGTTTAACCTTCAACATTAAACGTTCTTTCTTTAGAGTAGTCTAGAAACTTGCACATGAGAAACATTGTCTCTTTCTCAACGTGATCAATTAATCAAAGAGGGGATCATTGTGAGTAGTACAAGTTAGTTTGTATATCATCTTATTAGTTGAACAAACGAAAAATCAAGCAAGCTTCAAACAATTAGTTGATCACATATATCAACTCAACTAAGCACCAAATTTTGCATGAACACAACAAGAATAAAATTATTTCATAATGATAATTGTTAAAATACTTGGAAGATAAGTCAAGTTAGTTAAGGTGGTTAGAGTTAGTTAGAGAGTTTGGGTTAGTTACTCACTGTAGTTAGTTAGTTAATTACACTAGTTAGTATAATTGAGGTCTATAAATAAGACCACACATGTACTCATTTTGTATCTTTTAATCAAATCTATTCATTCTAATATGGATCTCTATGTGTATCTCCCACATAAGTACTCTTATGCTTACTCTCTTGCTTACATCTATGATCTTTCTCCCTATAATTCCATGGTTTTCAACAATAATATCAAATAAGGTATCCATCGTTGTGACCTATGAGGGCGATGATAGAAACTAGTAATACCGATAGCTAGGCTCCATATTAACGTTATTGTCCACTTTTGTCCTTTTCGCACGTGTGATAGACACCTTTCTGCATGTATCTATCAGTCTTGTTCTGAATACCATATGCCACATGGGACTTGTTTGACCAAATGTAACGCATGGGATGTTAATGGCTAATGCACAAGCCAGATGCAAATGGCTTAAATAAATACTCTCTTAAATTTTACATTTTAGATTCATACGGTAAGAGATGTGCATATCTATACTATAGACTGTGTATCATTTATTATATGAATTTAAAAAGTAAATTTTTATTTATAATAATGATCAGATGATATCTATGGTAGTATGTTCAGTGTTGAATTTGGATAATCAGATAGTCATAAATTGCATGCAGCCACACCCACCCTCGGTTTCAGATAACTTCTGATCGTCCAATTGAAATCAAGGGACTTAAAAAAAACTTATTTAGAACTTTAAAAAATTTAATTTTTCAATTTTAAACTTTTTTTTTTCCCTTCGATTATATGAACTTTAAACTCTGATTTGTTTGATTTCAATAGGATAGTATGTGAATGTGACCGAACGAAACTCGATTTGTTCATATAGTGGTCCTACATTAATTTTGCAACCACTCTCAACTCACAACATATTATGGAGCTCAAATTAATAATAATTCAGTGGTCGTATTAATTTTGCAACCACTCTCAAAACTCACAGCATATTATGGAGCTCAAATGAATAATAATTCACCATCAAAACATGATTTCAATTCCATTCCAAATGGACACAAGACCTGTCAACTTTTTTTTTTTGGAGCGGACAAAGATCTGTCAACTTCACTGCCACAAATTTCAATTATATACAACTACACATTCAAAGAACGCATTTGAATTCTGGAATAACAATAATTTTTAACTCTTACATTCGATGAGATACTTTTAATTTTATACATTTTTTATTACACACTTTAATCAATATTAATTGTATAACCGTAATGATACCAATACATTTCTTTATTAATATTGACATTTTTTACAAGAAAAATTTAGGGTGGGAGAGCGATGTCTCACTTCAAAACAGAAAATATACTTCAAACCGTAAAATGAATTATATTAACAAGAATAAAAAAATGTATAAGGGGTACTCGACCCCATCGAGAACATATGGAGCGAAGCTAAAAAACAAAGCGAAAGAGGGTTTGAAAATCACGCATAATAAGGTCTCCCTTTTTTATTAGCGAGAACCCATTTATAAAATGCGACTTTAATATCATCAACCACTTTCACTACCGTTCTTTTCTTTCTAGAGAAAATTACCCCATTACGCGCCTCCCAATTTTTCCAAACCGTTGCATACTATAAAAAAACTTCCCATGCGTCAAAAACTACCCCATTACACGTCTCCCAATCACTTATAATATATGCTATATACATTATTTGCTTATAAATGTAACTGAAGGAAGAAAGTATTCAACCTTTCTGATGTTTGGTGTTCTGGACCAGTCAGAAGACCAATCATACGTTGACACGTGGCTCAAACTTGCACCTCCTTAAGGCTCTGTGTATGAAGGAACATGTCAACTCTAGTGCACCGCATCACATCCAAGCACGCCTCGACACGAGGATCATCCTACACGTGTCCTCTAACTGCCCCCTAATCACACGTCGTAAAACCCAAAGACAGTTATCTTCACGAACGCCTATATAAGGGTGAATTTGCTTCACCCTCAAGGTAGGATTCACTTTTCAAAACACTTTCTACACACTCTTTCTCAGTTCCATTACTTACTTGAGCGTTGAAGTGCTAACGTGACTGCATGCACCTTTCATTCCACCGCGAAAACTCGTCGTCACTGTAACGGAGCATTTTCCGCCACTCTTATATCTTATCTCCATAGGTCTACGCCAGGAGCGTGCATGTGCTGAGACAAATCACTTGGCATTCAAAGAAGACGAGAAAAATAATCAAAGAGGGAAAGAATTGTAACGGGCAAAATCATTCATGTTCCCACCCAATTAAATGTTCAGTACCACACTTAAGATGTCAACACACACGTGCAAAAAAGATGGTCTTCTTCTTCTATGCTTCCCGGACATCATACACAATTCGCCTCCCTCCCACCCAACCCTAAGAATACCCTTTTTTTAAAGATTCACAAGCTGGGATTTATGAATAAATAATTGCCAAGAAAAAGTTTGGACCAGTTAAGTCTTAACTGGGAAGCTCATCCAATTTGCTCTTGTAGCTCGTTCAATTTTTTATTTGACACTACATATAGTTTTGGAAACAAAGCACTAATTGGGGTTCCTTCAAAAAAAAAATCCACTAATTGGGGGTGTTTGTTATGCAAAGGTTCATGCCAAATTGAACCTATACAACCATAGTCTTAATCTAAAATTCACAGATCAGTCTTAATCTTAATAAAAATGCAGTTTAATAGCATAAATAACCAAACCAAATATCTGTAAATTGAAATTGAAAAATAGTTCATCACACTAATCATATACACTCGATTAATCATACTCTCACACATAAAAAATACTCAGACACCAAAATATCTAAGATTATTTAAATAAATTACAATTTAAACTCTCACACTGCTCAAGAGAAAAAGAATGGATACATTTCTATCGATTAATTAAATTGAGAGCTACAAAAAATAAATAAATGTGAAATTGAAAGTGTGTCAAATATAAATATCGATTATATGTATACAAATTAAAAAGTAAAAACCAAAATGTTAGATCATTCTAATTATTATTATTTTTTCTTTAATTTCAATTTACATGTTAAATTAAAATTAACAGAACGGTGGAACAACCGAAGCATGCTCGTAGCAAAACGGTTGTGCAGGATGCTGCCACTTCTTGAAAACTATCTTTTCCTGTTCTCCGATCTGCCGCCGTTGCTGCTGCTGCGGTTTCACCTCTTCCCTTTTCCCTTGCGAAGGCGGCGGCGGCGGTGAGGAAGCCACCGGGGAAAGAAGCGGAATCGCAACGTTCCATTCGACTGTGCGGTTGATTTGAAGTGACGATGGAGCGCGGCTTTGAAGGCGATTCGGTTGCCGGTGGTTGGTGACGGCGGAGGGACGGTTTCTGTTTCTCTGAGTGTCTGCCATGTGACGGAGGTTAACGGTGAAGAGAGAGAGAGAGAGAGAGAGTGTTGTAGGTTATGACTATGAGTGAGAGAGAGGTGTAGTGAGAGAAAATAAGAAGGTTGGTGTGAGGGTTGGTTATAAATAGATCAAAGGGGCGTGCGGTGCACACGTTCGGAATCTGATGAAATAATTGAATGGCTCGATTTTGTGGCTCGGCTAAACGGCTTCAAAATCTCTTTTTAATTTCTTATTAATTATTGTTATTATGAAGTTGCCATATAAATAAAGAACGGTTAACAAAAATAAATAGCCATTATTTCAAAAAATAAATAGTCATTAAAAAAATATCTTAAGGAATTAATTAGTTTATTTCTTTCCGAAAAAATAAATAGCAATAACAATAGTATATAATATTTTTTCATCAAAAAACTTAAGTGTATAGTAATTTACTTTATTTCATTATTTAAATCTGAATTTTTTATATTTTTATTTTTATTACAAATTTAATTTAATACAATAATTTTAACGTGTATAACATGGTTAACTTAATTGACAATGGTCATATTGTTAGTTGAACATATTCATTCGAGTTTGAATAAATTTTTTTGAAGTTTATGTGTTTATTTTATGTGATGTTTGCATAGTTTTAAAAACCGGACCGGACCAGTTGGTCGAACTGGTATAAATTTACAAATTAAATGTATTGTTTTGTCAAAAGATAAATAAATGTTCTTTACAATAGCAAATAAATAAATGTTGTTAGATTTTATAAGTGATTTTATTCAAAGAAAATTAGCTATTAATTCAGTTTAATACATAAAATTATTTTATAGAGACCGAGTCGAATAACCGAGTCAATCGGTTTAATCCGGTTCTGTTATGCGGTTCGACCAGCGACCCAGTGGTTCAACCAATAACCCAATGACCCAACACCCTCACCGGTTCGATAACCGAGCCGATTTTTAAAACTATGGATGTTTGTCACCTCTACAAATAAAAGAAGTTAATGTATCTTCCCCGTCATTTTTGAAGATATGTTATTATCATTATTTTAATGTATATTTTTTGTTTTTTTTATTACATGGGGTATATTTTTGAGTTTCATTTTCTTAATTGTCATATCATCGGTAAATTATCTTTCTCTTTTCTTAATAGATCGGTAAAATTATCTTATGTTCATTATTTTACATGCATGACATCATAATTTTACTTGTATTTTCACCTTATAAATAATTTAAAAAAAATTGTCAAATCAAACTAAATCGACGAAAATCAAGATAATTTGATTCGATTCAATTAACTTTAAGAAACTTCATCTAAAACATCTAAAAAAATTAATTTTTTTAAACCCAGTAATTTTTTCTTAGGTTTGTTAACATGTGCAACATTTGCACATGTTAAGGGTGTTCAAAACCGAACCAATCCAATAGAAAAACCGCAAACCGAACCAACCCAAACTGAAACCGCAAAAAACTGCATTTGGTTTGGATGTGTTCGGATCACTTTTTTCCTCAACCGCATGGTTTGGTTTGGTTTGCAGTTTTCATTTTACCAACCGAACCAAACTGCAACATAAGAAAAACACTAATTAAATCTATGTCATCTAGACAAATACTCATAGAAACTCAATGAAAACTTTTATAAATGACATATTTTTTCTCTTGTTAAGTTTCTTCTTTGCTTTTTATTTCAAAATGGTGTTTATGTGCTACTTGAACTTTTAGAGAATAATAAAATCTTAATCTTTTACATAATAGAATTACTTTTTGTTTACGTTTTTAATTTGGTTTATGTTGTTTGATGGAAATGAAATTGTAATGTGGAATGAATTAAAAACATTATTGAAAACATTGCTGAAAATATGTCATGTTTTACCTTTTTAACCTGATTTTAATGTCGGAAATAAAAAATTGTATTGTCTCGAAAAAAACCGCACCAACCGATCCAAACCAAACCACATTAGTTTGATTTGGTTTGGTTCGGATTTTATTTTAAAAGTCAACCAAACCAAACCGCATGCTTTTTTCCCTTGCGGTTTGGATGACTTTTAGCCTCAAAACTGAACAAAACCGCACAGCGAACACCCCTAGGCTAAACAACTAATAGTAGTTATTTTTTCTTGGAAAACAACAATTATTTATTCAAAAAAATTATATTTAATATTAAATGTACAAGTTCCAATACAAAATTTCTATTTTAAAGTTCTTAACATGTGCAAATTTACACATTATAGAAAAACCTTTTTTCTAATAGAAATGTCATTTAATGGCTATAAATTTATCTTCAAATCCTATAAATAAGAGCTACAACACGCATTTAGTTCCAACTTCAAATCCTAGATATATAATACACGCGTGTCTTTATTAATTAAATTAGGCTAAGAGAGTGACATACAACACGCATTTACTATAAATAAGAGCTACAAGTTGAAAAAAAAAAGAGGAAGCTGGAGCCAAACCGAATAGCGACTGCGAGAGGTTAGCGGTGGAGAAGGAGACAGGAACAACACAAAGCATAAGTTCAAATAATTAAAAGGCTATTCTATCATCATGAGTAATTTAGTACACCCCATGCACCTTTCAAATAGATGCAGAATCATAAAAGTGATCTTGACCATACAGAGTGTTCTTTTGACCAATTTTTATTGAATTTTATTTATGTTGAATTCCCTTATTATAATTTCACGTTTATCATAATTTCATTTTTTTACTTAAAATTTATCTTATAAACTAAGTTTTAAGGCGGGTAAAAGATTAAAAGAAAACATAACTAAAATTATGGGTAAAAGAGAGACCTCAACCACATCCCAAAGATGAGAAAGTCTTACAAAAGCACAAATACAAATGAAAAATGGTTAGACACACACACATAAATTGATAAAATTAAAAGAGAAAATAATTGAATGATGTGAGTGTGCCCAAACATTTTTCATTTATATTTGTGTTTATGTAAGACTTTCTCGCCAAAGATATGCTTTTCTTAGAGGGTGGGGCCAAAGATATTCTACGTGACTATTTATTTTACTACTAAATTAGGATCATAATGATTTTTTTTATAAGGTCGGAGCATAAAACATCAAGAAAGAGAATAGGTGATTTCTCAGCTATACTCTAAACTTGTGCAATAGAACCCAAATGGGCATTACAAACATTTTAAGCCACAAAGATCCAACCTTCAAATATTAATCATAATTAAACAAAGGTAAGCTATCTAGCGTATGAACCAACCGTCAACACAGCACAGTCCAAGAACCAACAACTTCTTGCATGGAGACAACAAGCAACATCGACTCTTTCGAGTTCAATTAGTCCAATGTCAGTCATACGAATGACTAGGATTCCAAAGCAGTCTGAAGTCAGCCACAAGGACTGTGACAGATATTCAAATAGCATCGACGAATCACCATATCTTTGAAACATGCAGAACTCAACAGCTCTGGATAACAATAATCAGAGAATCAAAGGGCATGGCCACACGACAAACACCAAAATAACATAGTTAGGCCTAACTATACTCAAACCTAACTTTTTAAAGAATAGTGTATGAATCAAATGCCAACACATAAGGATTCACGAACTAAGAGCCCTTGCAATAACACAACAGCTTTACCAGCCCTTTCGAGCCAAAACCATCTGAATCCTCCGACACATGAAGCGCACCTGCACCACGACGAAATCGAAGGCCAGGATAGTTGCCGAAGGACACATCGGATTGGAGGAACGAACAAGCAATCAGATCTGCAACCAGCTTTGATGTAACCTACCCAAATGGGTCTAAGAGCGGTGGAGAACACAAAGAACCCCGTTTGAGCCGTCGACGACGACCATTAGAAACATACTTGAACCAAGATCCAAATCTCCCAAAACTTGAGAAACCCAGACACAAAATCCAGCAGTATCACAAAACAACCAAAACCAAGTCCCGGTGGCGCTATTTGAGAGAACCCAAACTGCCGGCGCCACCACCGGACTGAAAAAGATGCGCCTGAGAACCCGATCTTCCGACGAAACTGTCGAGAGAACAAGGGCGAGAGGCGATGCGGATGGCTGAGCCATCATCGCACCACCGCTTACATCTATCTACATCTTGAACAACCGTGGGTCCCATATAAATTTGGTGGGTCTCATGTGAGTTTTAACCGATCAAAAAGAGTGTGTTGAAAAGTGTATATTAGAATGTGTGTTGTTAGCATTTCTCCTTTTAGAATCACTATTTGCAAACCCCGGCCAGGAGGATATTGTTAGCAATTTATGGCCGTGCTACTTTTCTTGTGCATTATTATTACGCTCATGTGCACGATGTTGGTCGTGCTCATCTTTAAAATCGAATATAGACTAGAAACACATACTAAGAAAATAGATATTTTTTTATTAAATACAAAATATAAATTTAACACAGTTTTGTAGGGACTATAGTTTTTCTTTTACAAATTTTGGGATTAATGAACAAAAAAAAGTTATAGACTAAAAAAAATTCTTATCCCAATTTAATTGATGAATATTTATTAAAAGTTAAATCTAAGTAATTAAGAAATGTATATTATAATAATATTTCTAATAATTTTTTTAACTAAATGTTAAATAAAAATGTAACCTAATTAATAATATATATATTAGTATGTTTAAAATATAAATATCAATTACTTAACGTTATCAATCTAATATTTAATTTTGAATGGAACCTACTACTTTTTAAAAATGAATGGAAGTTTTCATATCAAAATCGGATAGGATTCTACTTGACTAAACCTTACCCAAACCTTGAGCTTTTGACCATATTTGATATTGTTTATGCTTTACCTTTTTCGTCAAAAAAGAATATGCTTACCTTTACATATCTTTTTCACTTATTAGGAGTGATGGATCCAAAAACATTAGGCTTGAAAGCAATTTTTTCGTGTCCTATTTTAATCAATCTGCAATTTTGACCTCCACATTTTTAATTGCGCAGTTTTGATCCTTCATTTAAAAAAAAAAATTATTATCTAATTCGATGTGTGGTAATAAATTAAGTGAGTTGACATAAAACGAATGACTCAATTTTATACACAATTAACAAAGCACAATTTGAAGGTGAGAAAAACACAAGAAGAGGGGTTGAATTGTGTTTACTTTTTCTCGTTTTCTCCTACTGAAGTCACTGTTCAGAAACAGATAGAGTTCAGCTTCTGAAGTGATAATCAGAATCTAAATGCAGGGGATAAAAACAGAGAGAGAGAAGAAGAAAGACACAAAACAATTATACAGGTTCCTTCCACAAACCGGAAGTAGTCTTGTCCCCCTTGCACTTCCAAGGAGAGTTCACTAAAATGTAATGTCAAATTACAACTGCTCAATGCTACAACTAGCATGAGACTTCAAATTACTCAAGCACAACTGCAAGAGATTTCCTATGCTCCTGAACACAATCAAGAGACTTCCAATGCTCAAACACAACTGCAAGAGACTTCTATTGCTCAAGCACACAAGCAAGAGACTTCTAATCAAACAGAATTACAAAGAAGTTTGTTTGTGTTTGTACACTTAATATACAATCAGTGGTGTTCACAATACAAATCAGATACAGACTCTTAAGACTTTAGAATTTCTAATATATGAACTTTGATAAGAAATTCTAAGTGACTTTAGATGCAGAACAATAACAGAGTTTGAGACTTTGAATTGTTGTATGAGTCTTGCTTTTGTGTGTGTCTGTATATCCAACTAGCATGTCTTCACTCCTTTATATAGAGGTGTGAGGGATACGTTGGAAAATTGCCAGCACAATAAAGAGTCGTTTGAAGCTTTGATTAAAATCACCAATGATCTTTTGCCTGATATGGTTATTGTCCTATGAAAGATCAATTTCAAATGCATTCCTAGTTCGAAGGAACATTTCTGCAGGTAGAGCTGTTATTCTTGTCTTGTTGCAGAGACACGAATAGAGTAGTGGAGGAAGTGGTTGTACAATTCGTACAATTGTCCTTTGTCAATGCTCTTGATAGAACAAGCATCCAATGCTTTCATATTCTTTCACAAAGGCCGTTGTAACACTCTTTCAGTCTAATGCAATGCTGGACGAGATTAAATCCATTACCCAGCCTTTGAAGCTTTAAGTCTTTCATCTCTTGATGAACTCCAGCTTCTGGTGATCTTGCTCTGATGAGATGCTTCTGATGAACTTGCTTCTGATGACGTCATCACTTCAGGAGCACTTATACTTCAGATGCACTTTTCTTCAGATGCTTCAAGCTTCCTTTTTGTTGATTCATTTGCTCTCTTTTGTTCTTTCAGAACCTTATAAAGATATCAAATTTTTGTCTATGGTTCTGTACACTTGAACAAATATTAGCATATCCAATTGACGATTTTTAATACATTGTTATCATCAAAACTCTAAGGGTAACATATGTTAAACACATTTTGTTCCAACACAATTTAGTCAGAAAAACACTTCATTAACCTCCAAGGGTTGTGGGTTTGAGTCAAGTCATGAAGGAGAGAGTATACTTTTCTTTTTTTTTGAAACGACAAATTTTATTCTTCGTCGAGAGGGTGAAAGAAACACCAACAACTCGCGGAAACGGAACCAAAGAGAATACAAAGTTCCCACAACGGGGACACCCGAAAATAAACACCCTAAAAGACACCCATGAGGAAAACACCCACCAAAATACACGTCACCACCTAAAACTGACTCCTTCACGAAAAACGAGCACTGTAAACACGATATCCAACACCACTCATCGTCACTACTCACCCCTATCGAACACCCCTCAAAATTAAAACTCAGTCCTCAACACCGAAACTGAGCCACATTCGAAAAGCTCCTAACCAAAAGATCATGCAGCTTCCACCACCTCTCGACCTCCGATCAACCAAAAGAAAACCAAAAAAAGCCCAAAACCAAACTTGAGCCAAAGAACTAACTCCCGATCTCGAATCAAAAGTGATCGGCCCACTAGACTTTAGGACCAAAATAGTAGGGCAACCCTCACCCCTGGTACACCAAAGAAACACCATATCAGGCCAAAAAAGATTGCAGCTAGACACCGACTCCCGATCTCGAAGCAAAAGTAACCGGTCCATCGGAAACTAGCACACAAAATGAAAGACACAAGACATGATATGCGATGGTGCAAACAACAAGCAAATCAAAAGGAAAAGGCTCATCGCAACGGACATGCACCCTCCAAACACCCTAAACACCTTAACAACCCAAAAACGCAAACAAGAGCTAGTGACGACGAACATGGACCCGTGTAACAGAGGCTGCCTCCAAAAGAAATCACCCAACAAACACTCGCCTCCTCACCTAAACAGCAACACCAACCACCCCCTTATGTCGCTCCCGTCCGCAAACCGTTATGATACCAAATTCGAGTCCAAAAAACCACAACTGAACCCCACTCAAAGCCACCACCACCATCTCAACTGAAACACCACCACCACGAATCACCACTACCACCACAAAACCTCCCCACAACAGAAAATTGATCTCATAAATTTTGAAACACTTGCAATGCCTCAGCTTTAGTGTAAGGTACCACTTTTGATGGTACCTGCAAGAAAAGAGAACTTACTTTAAAAGGAAACAAAAGCTACACTAAGACTATTCTAGCATAAGTAAATTCTTCATTCATTTGATAATGATTACAATGATCAATCACTTATTTATAGTATTGACATTCAAACAACTTAATTAATGACTCACTATAATGATTTCTTTAAATCCTTTCAAAAAGCATGACTCATTACCTAACATAACTCGGGTCTATTCTTACCTCAGTTTTAAGTTGTGTATCATGATTGCATTTTGATCCGTCAAAGTTCAAACATCACACCGACAAATTTTTCTTCCCATTCTTGTGCCAATCCCACTCTTTCAACTCATTAATTACAACATCTCTGCTGATCACTATTGTCTTATTGATAGGATCATAGAGTTTGTAACCAGTTGTTCATGATATAAGAATCATGTGATTTGATTTGTCATCAAGCTTCTTTCTAAGCTGAACCGAACACTCCTAAGTGTGTCACGTTCAACATTCTTCTGGTGTAAATCCCTTCAACCTCTTTGTAGGGCCCCTGTTTATAATGTATGTGGTTGCTGGTACATTTTCATACCACAATTTTTTGGTAGATGCTTGCCTTTAACCATGCATCTTACCATGTTCATGATTGTTTTATTCCTTCTTTCTGCACTTGTTTTATGAACTATACCTTTATTGTCACAAAACTTAGCCAACTCCGGTGATACATACTTTCCCCCATCATATCTTCTTAGAGTTTTATGTTTGTGACCACTGTGTTTCAACTATTGACTTGAATTTCTTGAACACTTCAAGCAAGTCAATTTTCTTCTTTATTAAGAATGTCCTCAACTTTCTACTAAATTCTTCGATCCAACTCCTCTAATGTAAGCAACTCAGTTTAGAGTATAAAGTGAATAGTATCAACAATTTAGGAACAAATTAAAGATAGATATTATAGGTACATCAAAATAAATCATAAGTTTGTTACAAAAACAATTCTTTATTTTTTCACTTTACACTTTACTTACTTTTGATGATCCTTGCCCAAAATCTTCTTAGATCATTTGTCAAAGCTTTTCACCGTAATTTAGGATCATGTGATGCGACTTTTGCTGAACTTGGGGGTCGAACTAGCCAGGACGTTAAATAATTCTAGTTTGATTTTCAAGTTGTCAATTTGATAAATATGCGCACTGCAAATGTCTAATTTCTTTAACCTCTATTAGATCTCTCTGATAATTGTGATTTGTCTACATACATATCTATGGTGAAGCAATTTGTGGTGCAAATTTACTAACGAACTATGGCCACTAAAGTTCTTTTAGCTACTCAAACCATGGACCATGTATACTACCTCATTAGTTTTTTTTTAATATATATATTTTTTGGAATCTCATCTCTTTCAAAAATTTTTTTTGTAATTTCCTTTTTTTTGTTAAAAAAAGATACAAGCACATATTTGATCGGTTAATGAATTTCATAATTTTGGTATAATTTTTATAAAGAGCAGCTAACAAATACTTGAAGTCAATTGCTATATATAAAGATGAAATTTTATATCGAAAGAAACAATTTTTTTTTTACATAAATCTTAAAAATTATTTTCTTTTTAAATCTTTAACATATGTTCATGCACTTTAGTATGACCTTATATTAAGTATTAAATCCCTCCCATGAAAATATATGTAAATTTCTCCGTCGTAAAATCTAAATCATTAAGCATTTTATCTCTCTTGATTTTAACATTTAATTCATCAAATGTATTTATTTTTCAATAGACAGAATTTCACAAGACCGTTCGCTCCACTTGAGAGGATCTAGTCCCTTCTTTAACACGTCTTAAACCAAAACGCACTCATTCATTAACATGATGGGCTCCATTTACAAAACCAAGCAAAAGTACCCGCTTAAACTTTAACCGGTAGTACCGCCAAATTTCCAAAACTGTGTGCTTTGTTTTTTCCCAGAGTTTGGATCACACACCATAAAGTACTCAAAAAGATAATGAAGCCATTAAGTAGAACGCTACCACCTATACAATGTGAGCTTCATTCTAGTTCTAGATCTAAAAGACAAAATAAGACTTAAATAAATAAGTTAAAAAAAAAGACTAAATGGTAGATCAGCTTCATGATAAATTATCCTAAGAGAAAAGCATTTTGAGGTCTTGAATCCTGGAAGTCCGAACTTCATCATCAGTGAGGGCACCAGATATCATCTTCTGTTTCTTGGCTTGCACTTGTTGCAACCGATCTTCCACTGTTCCCTGTTGACAAAACCAACGATTGTTTTCATTAGTCAACCAGAAATAAGGGGAAGTCAATAAAACAGTATTTGAGGACCTTTTTTTAGGACATGTGACCCCTTACAAGGATACAGGAGATTGCTTAAGAAAAACGTGGTCAATGTTAGAAAAATGCATTTTTTTTATCAAACAAACAAACTAAAGACATCAAGTACAAAAATAATGAGAAATGCATAAAATATGGCTGCTCAAGAACTTTTGTTGCAAAGTCAAGATAAGCAGCATAAAATATCATAGAAGCCAGCCACCCATGTAGTTTGATAAGATAACTAATAAAATATGTGAAATAATGTTTAATTAACATGTTCACTCGTTTTCAAATTAACATGCTCAATCCAAGATCATTTGACTTATAATTAAGATGTCAGCTATATTGTTCTTATTGTTTTGAACATGTGAAGGTGAATAGGATTATTGCATGAGCTAATAGTTCTAGGGAAGTTGGGAAAACGAATTAGCTAACCTTGACGATGAATCTTCTTACAGTAACCCTTTGCTTTTGCCCAATACGATGAATCCTCATTATTGCTTGCTCCTCAACTGCAGGATTCCACCATGGATCCTACATTTTCATTACAAAAACTCAGAAAATTGTAGTTCCACATCACATTCAAAAGTTGAGCAGTGTGGGTATTATGTAACGAGTATACATACCATTAGGAAAACATTTGAGGCCGCAGTCAAGTTTAAGCCCACACCACCAGCTTTTAGCGACATCAACAAAACCTGAAAAAGAACAATGGGGAAAAGTGCAAAACATTAGCTACTCAGGTGGTGCTAAAGTTCATTGAAAATGATACAGTTCAACTTGACTATACTTACCCTTTTCTCTTTTGTTTCATTGAATTCTTTCAGAACTTTTTCTCTCTGCTTTTGAGTCAACTTTCCATCAAATCTTAAGAATCCTATCCCTCTCCTCCTCAATGGATTCTCCAACAGATCAAAAAATGAAGTCCATTGACTAAAAACAATACTTTTTTCATCAGGATATTTCTGACTATGTTCTAAGAAATCAAAGAGCTTAGAAACCTTTGAAGACTCGGTCAAATTGTTCTCAATGTCAACCTTGAATGGGCTTTCTGATGGAAGTACAATAAGATCGTTTTTCTTGAGTATTTGACGACAGATTGGGCACTTACCACCCATTGAGGTACCCCAACAATTGAATAGGCATTCTCTGCAAAACTGATGTGCACATGGTGTAAAAACAGGATCATCTGGTGATTCCATGCATATAGCGCATTCTACAGTTTCACCCTTTTGAATATGCCCCAAAACCTCATCGATGTATCCACGAGATTGGATAGAGTTTGAAGCAGACGCAGAATTCTGTAGGAAATTACTAGCAAGTTTATTCAATTCTGCATTTTGCGGTGCATCACTTTCGCAGCACATATCAGATGATTCAGTATGAGACTCGAGGAATTTTCTTGCAAGTCTGCTCAAGTCTGCATACTTGGCAGTATCACTTCCACTGCAAACATTGCAAAATTAATTATTATTGGTAGAAGAATTAGGAATGGAAAGAACAGTTAAATGTGTTTGCCACACCGACCTCATGACCAAAAACGGATGGTTGCAGCACCGTCTCAACTGCATTAGTAAGTCAAGGATATTTGCATAGTGGTTAAGAACCTTTCCTTGTGCAACATACTGCTCAAATTGGACCTGTTTGAATTGAATGAAACAATTTATATGTCAAACACAAATAGTTACCTCTAGAACTCAGTATTTAACGGGAGAACAAATTTCTAGTAAAACCTAAGACAAAAGTGAAATAAATTGCTATTCAAATATTTACAGATAGCAAGCTATGACAACTTACTTTAGCTCTCAGGAAGAGAGCATCATAGAAGTCCCGTTCAGATTCTGACTGCTCACACTCAATCAATTGAATATCAGTTGGTGGCAGGACAAGTATAGGCCTACAAAACATGGCATAACTGATAAATATCACTATAAATAAATAAATAAATAAATTCACAACCAATTAATTGAATACCTAAATATCATTATAATATCATTATAATTGATATATATCATTATAATTGAAAGAGACACGGTGCACATGAAGTGAGAATGACTACCTTCCTTCTTTATCCTTTGTTTCCTTGGTTCTCCTTAACATCAATGTCCTCAAAATTCCCTTGACCAATTTCAGGGCTCTTTGATCACCCTGCTCATAGGGCTTTTGAACCAACTTAGTCCACCTATACAGAAGCAAATTAAAAAAAGTAACAATCAGAACTGTGAAGTAAAGGTCTTAAATAACTCAACAATGATCAAATTTAGACTAGTTAAAAATTAGCATAACATTTGACATACCACTGCCAGCTGCACCAAGGTTGCACACGCAAGAAAGACAAGAGACTGAATAGATCTTCCAAGGTATTCTGGAATAGAGAGCATCCCAATTTCAGAATGTTAGTTCCAGACAATGAACTCTTATGCTTAATAAACTATAAGCTCGTTATAGTAATAAACTAGTTAGTACTGAAATGCTGATAAAATAAATATTCAGATTGTGAGGGCGACTACTTTTATCCTAGCAAATTTATAATTGTGGGGGGCGAGTACTTTTCTCCTAGCAATTTTATAATTTACACAACGGTTCCTGATAATTCACCTGAAGTGGTGTTCCAGTTAGACACCAGCGGCAGTGTGATGACAGAGCAATAGCAGCCTCAGCAACCTGGCTTTTATGGGCTTTTATATGATGAGCTTCGTCTAGCACCACTCTGTACCATTGGACCCTGTGGTAGATGCTATTCTCTCTTTCCTGGTTTCAAAAATCAGGGAACCAAATGTAAATAAACTTCACTGTGCAAATTGATGAAAATAAAATACAGAACATTTCCTTACACTTTTATATGAAGCTGATAGCACACCATAAGTTGTCAAGACAACATCATACTCTAACAGCAAATCAGGATTATTGGTTCTGCCCCCACCATAATGAACAAATATGGATATGCTGCCTGGTTTTGAATGTGTTTCAAGTTCATCCTGAAGATTTTGAATACTTGTAAATTACCTTTCATATAAATATTAGATGAGATATATAAAAAACAACCATGCTCTTCTAATTGGCCTAATTAGAGAGGAATCTCACCTTCCACTGACCCAACAACGCCATAGGACAAACAATTAAAGTGCCACCTTCTAAATTAGACGATGGGTTAACATTCCTCCTCTTAGCTGAAAAAATATTGTCATATACGCTCTCTCCATCACTGTCTTCTGACTTCAACCTGCCTGGATTACTAAGAATCAGTGCAATTGTCATAACAGTCTTTCCAAGTCCCATTGCATCTGCCAAAATCTATAATGAAAAAAAATACAAATTAGATAAACTGTTCAAACTGAATGTAACATGTAGAGTTCTAAAATTCGACGGCTTTAAATAAACTCACTCCTCCTCTTGCCATCTGTGTTGCTTGTGGAAATTTCTTTGCTGCCTCTCCAGTAAATATGTTGACGTATATTGACCTCCTGTTAAAAAGTATGGCAAGTTTATTGCTATAATAACAAGGTAAAAGCTTAAATTTGCTTGTGGAACCATCTACTATTTGCACTAACCCATTGCATATATTGTAGGCTGACCAGCAAGGATGTAGATTTCTCTCAGCATTTTCATCATCACCTCCCTTCTCGATTTTTGTCATCCAATACAGAGCTTGACTCTGGTAAGGCTTTAGGCTACACATCAGTGTCTTTGGGGCTTCCTTCTCCTAAAGATATGAAAGACATAAAAAGGTCAGTTACGCAATAGAGAAGTTGCAGCCAAACAATTGAAATTGGAACACTTTTTATATACCTCCAGGTCAAAGACTTCTGCAGCTCCAACAAGTTTGTTCAAAGCTGACTCCGAAAGTGCTTGTTCATCCTCAGTTGTTGCTGGAAGTGACTCAGTGACACCTTTTCTTCGCTTATTGACAGGAATTACTGAAACTTCATCTGAGTCAAGCTGGTAATATGAACAGCAAAATTAGGCCTCTAGTATGCACATATTGCTTAACAAAGAATATAGAAACATTTACAATAATGACATTCAATTCAATACACAATTTTAAACAGTAATATCATGAAAGCTATGAACTATTAAAAAGGGAAAAAAGAATGAAAATAGTTGAACATACTTTAAGCACCCGCTTTCGAGCCTTCATTTCCTCAGGGGTGAAATCAGCCTAGTTAGAAATAACAAACTCATTACAAATGCTACATTAACAAACATACAGAGCAAAACAATTTCAAAATATAGAGATTCATTACCTTCCTATATGGCTCAATCTCTAGCATATTTAACAGTGTAAGCAGTGGATATGCAGCAGAGTTAACGTTACCACAAGCCTCTAGTCTCCAAGAGGTATCAACAGACTCGGAGAATACAGAGTGATGAACATAAAAACTGCCAAAAAAATGTATCAATCAGGTTCATGAACCAATAAACTCAACAAAAAAAAAATTTGGTGCATTTCCTATGGTTCTTAACTAGCTATGATTTTTTAAATCCTTAATTTTCTCAAAGTTTGTTACATTTAACCTCAAAAAGTGTACTTTTAAGTTAAACATACAAAAAGCACTTAAGGAAATGTACTTAAAACATCAAATTCAGATGAAATATCCAATAGAACACAAAAAACCAAATAAAAGTGAAAGCTTTCATCAATATCATTCCAATTATACTAACCAAATAAACCAGAAATTACTTATACCTTACTAACAACATTATTTCTTGCATCATTTCAAGCTTATACGGCGTAGCAATGCATCGTCCTCGAACCTTAACATTTCCAGATTGCACAAGAGGAATCACAGATTTAGCCCATTCCATTGGCAGCCTCCCAACCTATAGAACACACCAACATAACAAAAATACATCACATTCAATTCCTTCCAACAAAAACATCAAAACAATCTCACATTGCATTTTAAACATTGCAATCAATAAAATAAAATACTTTAAATTCTAAACATTGCAATCAAGAAAATAACATACTTTAAACTCTAACAATAACAAAAATGTAACTTTTTAAGGATAAAATTAGTACCACTCCAGAACGTTTGGTCGAGACACGAACGATCCATTGAAACTTATACAATGTATGCGGATTTGGAAAATCAAAATGAATAATCTCATTATCCACCAATCTCCTCACTCCTTTAGCAGTAGAAGTAGCAATCTCAATCTTCCGTCCCAATAATGACCACCCAGGCTCAACAGGAAACTCACCATCCTCAAGATTCGGAATCACAATCTTCTTCTCTTCAACTACCTCCTTCTTCACCACTTTCAAAACCTTAACTTCATCACTCACAGCTTCTTTCCCCTTCACTACCTTCAACACCTCCACCTCATCATCACAAACGGTTTTCTTCTCTGCACAAACCGGTTCAGCCAATGTTGGTTGTTTAACCGGTTCAACTATAACCGATTCCTGTGTATCACAAACCACATTGAGATTAGGAACTTCTTCCATAGATTTCACCGATTCTTGCGTCTCGAAAACTACATCAACATCAGAACTTTCTACCTTCGTTTGAATCGTTGGTTCAGCTTCCATTGATTTCAACGATTCATCAACAGAAGCAACTTTCGTATTCGTAGCTTTCAAAAAATCATTAAACGCAAGCATCGAACGTGGTTCATCAGAAACCGTCTCACACTTCACCAACGTCTCCGCCGCCGGAGGTTGAAAAGCGACGGTGACAGATTTTGCTTCATCTTCAAATTCTTGAGGTTCATCCTTGACTTTGATGATCGAAGCTTTGCATGCATGAGACTCGTCGGAGTTAGGGTTTTGATTCGGCGGCGTTGCGAGAATGCGAGCGCCACCACCGGCACGGACGACGGTGAGAGGCTGAGCAACGAGAACGGGATTGCCGTTTCTAAAAACGACATTGTCGTTTTCCATTTTGCTGAAGAAATTAATGAAAAAGAAAAAAAAAAATAGAAAACTTTTGAGGAAGAGAAAGTGGAGAAAATGAAAGGGGTTTATATACGGTGAAAGAAGCGCGAGTTTTTTCAGTGAGAATGGCGCGAAATAGGTTTCATTTTTTACGCGCTAATTTTTTTGGTTTTGATGTTTCGGTAACTGTAATAATTAGTGGTATAAATTTCGTTTTGGTAATTAATGTAATTGTTTTGAAAATGGAATAGTTTTGATTATTTATACGAAATTACCGTGATTGATCGATGATGATTCTATAGAGAAACTCTCGTAATTTCTAGCGTCAAACAAAAAAATCATTTTGGTCTTTTATTGATAAGTAACGTCCTATTATTATTTTTTGTCAAAAAAAAGTCCTATTTCTTTCTCGTAATAATTTTTGTTGTTGTTTGTAAGCCAATTCCTTAAAAAAAAAAAATTGTTTTTAGACATTGAATATATCATACAATGTTCGTTAAACTCATGATGATTCTTTCTCGTATTAATTAATTAATTAAACATATTTTAAAGTTTTTTTAGGGAAACATATTCAAAAGTTAAATATTAAATCAAGTGATGAGATATTCAAAGAGTGTTGTGCTTGGTTGGACACAGGCTCCTTCCCTCCAGAATTGAGCATGATGAATATATCATTTATTCCGAAAGGCACTTCTCAGGCATCCATGAACGATTGGCGCCCTATAACCCTCTGCAATGTTCTGTACAAACTTGTTTCCAAGGTGCTAGCAAACAGACTCAAGTTGATTCTTCACAAGTGTATCTCTGATAACCAATCGGCCTTTGTCCCTGATCGTTCCATTCTTGATAACGCGATGGTGGCCATTGAAATTAAATACTTCATTTTATGAAGACTAAAACGAAAGGTAATGATAAGTTTGTTGCTCTTAAACTTGATATTAGCAAAGCTTATGATAGGATGGATTGAAATTATTTGAAGGAGGTAATGATTAAAATGGGATTTAATCAAAAGTGGATTCAGTGGATGGTTATGTGTATCGAATCTGTTGATTATAGTGTTCTTGTTAATGGGGAACATGTTGGACCGGTTATTCCCGGACGAGGGCTTCGACAAGGGGATTTGCTTTCACCGTATCTGTTTATAACATGTGCGGAAGGCCTATCTTCTTTAATCAGAAATGCAGAGGAGAGTGGCACTATCTCTGGCACAAGTATCTGTCGTGGGGCTCCTTCAGTCTCTCACCTTCTGTTTGCAGACGACTGCTTCCTCTTCTTCAAGGCGGAGGAGAGTCAGGCTCATGTTATGAAAAATATTCTTAATGTTTATGAGGCGGCATCTGGCCAAGCTATTAGTTTGCCGAAGTCTGAGATTTTCTATAGTAGGAACGTGACAGATGATCTGAAGAATAACATCACCAACATTTTGGCGGTCCGAGCTGTTTTGGGCACTGGGAAGTATTTAGGTATGCCATCCATGATCGGTCGAGACAGGACAGCCACATTTGCTTATATCAAGGATCGTGTGTGGCAAAGGATAAATTCTTGGAGTAGCAAGTGTCTTTCTAAAGCAGGTAGGGAAGTTATGATTAAGTCGGTTCTCCAAGCCATTCCTTCCTACGTCATGAGTCTCTTTCATTTACCAACTACGCTGATCACTACCATTGAAAGAATGATGAATTCGTTTTGGTGGGGTCATGGTCGTACTACGCACAGGGGTATAAATTGGTTGAGTTGGGAGAAGCTTTCGATGCACAAAAATCATGGTGGTCTTGGTTTCAAGGATATCTCTGCTTCTAATCTTTCGATGTTGGGAAAGCAAGGTTGGAAATTCCTTACAGACCCACAGTCTCTTGTTTCCCGCATTTTCAAGGCTCGGTATTTTCCGTCTAAATCCTATCTTATTGCCACCATCGGTCACAACCCGAGTTATGTGTGGCGTAGTATTTTACGTACCCGCTTTATTGTGTGTGGTGGAGCGAGATGGAGTATTGGTTCTGGTACAACAATTCCAATTCTTGATGCACCACGGCTGTCTAATGGTGAGAGTATTGACGGTAATATAGCGGGAGGTTACCATGTACGTGATTTTAAAGTTCATAATTTAATGTCTGAGTATGGTAAGGTTTGGAATGCACCTCTTATTAGGAAGGTGTTTAGTAATGACATTGCTGAAGCCATTTTGAACACGCCCTTGTTTGAACAAGTTCAGAATGATCGCCTTATTTGGAAAGCGGAGAGGAACGGTTGTTATACGGTGCGTAGAGCTTATCGTCTTTGTGTTGAGGAATTAGTTGATGTTTCCCACCTTCTCCGTCCGGGTAATTGGCGAGACATTTGGCGTCTCAAGATTCCACCAAAAGTCAAGCATTTGGTTTGGCGTATGTGTAGGGGATGTTTGACCACAGGAGTTCGATTGCAAGACAAGGGGGTGTCGTGTCCGACGAATTGTGCAAGCTGTAATTACAATTATGACGATCTCAATCACCTTTTGTTCGAGTGTCCGCTTGCTATTCAGGTTTGGAATTCAGCTGGAATTTGGCAGGATGTCCAAAGCGCTGCCATGAATTCGGATTCTGCTGTTAACACAATTTTCTATTTGCTTCAAAATTCACCTATGAATATTCAACAGCGTTTTGCCGCTATTTGTTGGAGTTTGTGGAAGCATCGAAACCTTAAAATTTGGGTAAATATAACGGAGAATAGCTCAGAGGTTGTTGACAGAGCTAGACATTTACTGGATGATTGGCATGAAGCAAATTTGCCGCGGACAGATGTGTCAGTGCAGGCGGGCATTCAGCAGATGCATTCTGCCGTGTCTGTGCAGCAGTCTATACAACTGCAACAAACTCAAACCAGACATGTGCAGCAGCTGGTACAGCTGCAACATTCTCAAACTGGACCTGTGCAGCAGTCTCTGCAGCCGCAACAGTCCCAACCTGATCCGGTGCAGCAGTCTGTACAGCTGCAACAGACTCAAATCAGACCTGTGCAGCAGCTGGTACAGCTGCAACATTCTCAAACCGGACCTGTGCAGCAGTCCCTACAGCCACAACAATCCCAATTTGATCCGGTGCAGCAGCCTGTACAGCTGCAACATCCTCAAACCAGGCCTGCTATCCCGCATTGGCAGCCACCTAGTACCGGAAGGTTTAAGTGCAATGTAGACGCACCTTTCTCAGACCAATTTCAGCGAACAGGTATTGGCATTTGTGTTCGGGATAAGTCGGGGACTTTTGTGTTAGCAAAGGTGCAGCAGTTTGGTCACATTTATCCAGTAGCAATAGGTGAAGCCTTGGGACTCTATCATGCTCTCCAATGGATGACAGATATGCAATTTGATAATATCGACTTCGAGCTTGATTCCAAGATCATGAGAGATGCGTTCCATTCCCGTAAGACGGATGTCACAGATTTTGGAAGTATCATTGGAGCGTGTCGGGAGTTGTTCTCCACTTCTTTCACAAACTCAAGGGTTGAGTTTACTCGGCGACAAGCGAATGCGGCGGCCACTTCTTTAACTAGTCCCAATATTTATTATGATATCCCACATTGTATTGAATCTATTATTATTAATGAAATGCTATAAGCATCTTTTATTAAAAAAAATCAAGTTACTTAATGAGATTAATTTTTATAAGCACCGATGGTGTAACTTTTTACACATTTATTCAATCAAATCATGTCAAATAGATATTTATAACGATGTTATGAGAATTAACCTAAAAAAGCAATAACATGTATTTTTTTTATTGAAAATGCTAAAATGTATTAATAACGCAACCGACCTCAAGGTGAGAACGGTACACAGAACCAAACATATACACGCACATCACAGGAAAAAAAATTAAAACACGTCGCCTAAAGTCAAACAACAACCCCAATTGTAGACTTTAAAAAACACTTAAACCCATCAATAGGATAACAACAAAAGTCCTAGAACAACAGTGCATCCAAGAGACACAGAACTGCTGCAGCCGAGAGACCCAACCAAACCAGAGAATCAGCTCCCAAAAACAACCAGCGCAAACTGTTCGCCCACCTACACACCGAAAGTAGAACATCAACAGAGTAATAAAACACTACAACAACTCCTCACCTCCAATACTACCACAAGTATTAGCAATCACAACCAATCAAGACTAGAAATGTAAGGAGATCTCAATCAACTATATGTTTATAGGGGATACAGAGACGGACCAACCAGAGCTCATATCTCAATGGAAACGACCGCGATAGGGGTGAACAACCGCGGCAGCAAAGACAACGGAAAGGGGACCCCAATAGGTTCACGAACCATGTTGGGGTTTACAGGTGATGCGGAGGATGAGGAATACCTCGTCGTATCACCTCTGACAGTGGCTACATCGTGTGAGATTTAGGAGAGGAGAGTGGAAACGATAATATTTAATTAGATACATGTATAAAAGAAAAATTATATTGTTGATTTGATGCATACAATTTAAATATATACTTGATGAGATTAATTTTTATGCGATGTACTTTATTTCATTAATTATATTTACCGTTGAACCCGCTGCTGGACAAATTTGTGTGGAGGCATTCATCTGATGGGACTCTTTCGATGAAGCATGCTTTTTGGTATCTCATGTCGACTTATGTTGAGTCTCCTTTGGCTTCTATTATCCGGAGGACTTCCATTCCACTGCCACATTCTTTTATTTTTTTGGAGAATAATTCACAGAAAAATGCCAACTGATGAGCAATTGTGTATGAGAGGTTGCACTATTGCGTCTATGTTACGTGATTTGCTAATGTTGAATCATCCGACTATCTATTTCTCACTTGTTCTTTTGTCACATCTCTTTGGTTATGGTTGGGTTCTTTATTGCGTTGTTCCATTGATACGACCTATGTGGCGACTCTTCTTTCTTGCACTCCTTTAAATTGCAGCTCTCGTATTTGTGATATCTTCATCTTTATAATCATCCATACTCTTCATGCTATTTGGATCTCCAGGAATGGTATAAGATGCAATAATTCTAAATCTTTTATTCATGGTACCAAGACTCGAATTATTAATGATGTAGCCTTGACTCGTAACAACTCTCAACGTTACTGTTTGCCTTCCATCTTAACCCTAGGAATCGTTGTTTCAAGGACATCCTTCCTGTTTGTTAGCAGTCACCTATGTCAACCTGGACAAAAGCTAATATTGATGGCTTTGTCTTGGGTTCTCATGCCTCGGCTACAGGTATTTTCCATGATCACATGGGACCTTTACTTGGCTGTTTTGCTAGTAACTTGGGTAATCACTTTGCTTTGGTGGCAGAATTACTTGGCTTTATTATTGTGATGAAACATTCTTTGATTCATGGTTGGACTAATTTATGGATTGAGGGAGACTCTACCAGTGCATTGTTGGTATTCAAGAATTTTGATTTAGTTCATTGGTGTTTTCGTAACATATGGCCTAATTGTTTAACGGTCAAATACATTTTTTAGTCTTTTAAGTTTTTCAAAAATCTCGGGTTAGTCCTTTAAATTTTTAAGTCGAAAATAGATCTTCTAAGTTGTTAATTTATTACACGTTACCCTTATGGTAAGTCTCAATTAAAAAATGCCGATGTGGGAGTCAAGTGACAGTTTTTATGTTGATTGGCAAGTCCAAATCGGATGAAAGAACCACCAAATCCACTATCACCACATCAAACAACCACCGAATCATTGAACTTTAATCCTCGATGTCCTAAATTATCATATGATATTCCATCATCACAAATCAAGCGACATGGACCCCTCACATTGGGAAAGAGAGGTGTCTAACAACTCTTGTACATAGAGATAGAGGCGATATGCACTCCTAACAAAATATTCTCCTTCAACACGCCAAACACATTTATCTTCAAGGATTGAATTATATGGAGGAGCATTAACAATTTTATAAATACATCCTGTTAAAAAAATTGAGGCAATATGAGGAGCATTTCAAATCTTGTTATCTAAATGCATGAGGTCAAACACATAAATGTTGGTATAAACCTGGATTTAACCTATCACGACTTGGGCATTTGTTAAGTTTCATAGAAAAATTGCCTCTTTGAATTACTCAATAGTAAATGGGGTTGTGAGCATATCATCATCATCTTAATAAGTCGATACATAAGTCTGAATGGTATTAATAATATGCTCAATGACACCAGGTTGCTCCAGGAAGAGCTCGACAAAATTGGCATGGGCCACATTGCATTACTCGTCATTATAAGTTACCAAGTTTAGGAGTCCATCAAGGAGGTGATTTTGTTTACCTTTCGATTAGAAGAGTCAAATGTATGGAGAAACTTAAAATTAAGATCTTTAACACGCAGCCAATGAGTTTTTGTACGTTGTCGTCAAAATGAACCTCCTACGAGTAATTGAGATAAACGACTTCACAATACATTGAGAGATTTGACATTGTTCGCATCCATTTGACTACGAATTCTGTCAAATTTCTGCCTCCATTTATCAATTTCTTGTTTGAGATGATTTGTATATGTTTTTGAACACCCTCGTCTTATAAGCTAGTTTTGAATAGCGAGATTTGTGCTCATTTAACACACCCAACATATTATCAGGTCTAAAACGATGAATAAAATATAAAGACTAATATAAAATAATTTAAATTACAAAAATAAACTATTTTTGTTTATGGTAAGGATATATGAAATAGAGATTGAAGGCGAAATTTGTTCATTTTCCTTGCAATTACCATGGCTGGTGGCTTAGTCCGCTTGCAATGTTAGGCATTGGCTAGTTATTATTCTTTTTGTTGCTTTTTGTAGTTTGTTGTCCAATTTCCATCTTGTAAATATTGTTTGAGACTCTTTTGTTCTTCCTTTGCACACCTTCTGTTAGGAAGGACATTTTAATTTGATAATATATTCTATTTTAGCCTCTTAAAAAAAAAAAAAAAAACTAATAGAGGACTATTATTTTATCACACAGAAGAAGAAACAACAATGATATTTGCACATCCATCATTTCAAAACATTCATCAACACTTTATCTCTTTCTCCTTCTAACTACACCATCAATTTATTACATATATCATATCACTATTTTTATTTTGTTTCTATCCTGGTGTGAGATAACATTTGGATGTATAAAGAACATTTTCCAAGAAGAAAAAAGCCATGTGATCTTCAATATCATTTAAATAAAGAAATATAAAAGAACAAACTTCATCTTCTGTTCCCAAGCATAATGGAATCCGCAACCCGAAAAAAGTTGCTAGTTTCTGATAAAAATAAGGCAAATTGAACAATTAAACTAAAGCAACTGAAGCATGATAAAGTTGTTTGAACTTGGTTATATAGTTCAATCCAAATCCTTGATAAAAAGACAAAAATTAATGAGGGAAATTTACTGAGGGAAAACATGAAATTCCTCTTTAATTCCGTTACTAAATTATGCGACCAAAGAATTTGTGAGGAATTTTATTTTTTGCATCACTAATTTCCCTCCCTAATATTGCTTTTCCTAGCAGTATATCTACTAACAAAAGCGCCAAATTATCTTTTCAAGCCTCATTGTTTTCCTTATTCTTTCTCAAGAAATTTGTCTAGTTAAAGTTCCACAATTTGAGCCATTGTATACCGAAAGTATAAGGTCACATAGTCACTGTCACTTGCATAGTGCTAGTCAAATCCGGAAATGCAGCAGAGGAGAAGTATCATTTGTGCATTTTGTTGTGTACTGGACTGCTAATTCTGAAATTGAAGTTTCTCTATATTTTGCAGAATTTTCTTCAGATAATAGTTCTTTGATTGGACCATAAGTCCTTGTAGATGGATGATGAAGCATGCTAAAAAAGCATGCAATAGAGACTCTTGGATTTGCAAGATTTGCTAACACTCTGTGCTGAGCACTCTTGAATTTGTCATTTGAGATAAGCTGAGGTTAAAAAAAATTCTAAATTAAGATGAAGGAAAACCAAAGCGAGTCAAGAATATTGTAAATTAGCCACATAGGTCAAGCATATTATATGTTCTTGTAAATGGATCTGCATCAGCTACACTGTGTAGCTGATTCAGAGCCATTTGATTTGAATGTAGCGTTGGATCGATGCTGATCCAACGACTCCGCTTCGCTGAAAAAGATTCAATCTTTAAAATGTACATAAAATATGATCAATATGAACAAATAGTCCTCGCCATTTGTAGAAAACGAAAGACAAAAACATGCCTGCAATAAATCGCCAATGTTAACAACTAGAGCCTTGGGTAGAGGAGGTACATCGATCCAAATGTCATTATGAAGAACTTGAAGGCCACCTATATGATCTTGTAGAAGCACCGTGATGAAATCAAGATCAGCATGTTTTCCGGTTCCCATAGTTAATTCTGGTTCAGGACAGGTTGGATAGTAATGAGCAAAAGCAAATAAGCCCTCAGCACAACCAATATCTATTAAATAGGTTGGGTTCAAACCAAGAGCTTCTGATAGCAACTCAAGTAACATAGTCCCTAGTTTCATTATCTGGTTCATGTATTCCACCAGAATGTCTCTACAAACAAATGAAATTAGCAAGTATTCCACATAGGGTAGGATAACAAGTATAACAGTGTGCATTTTTCTACCACCATTTGATATTTAAATTAAAAATCTTTAAATTGCAAATCAAGCATTTTTTCTCATAGAAATCAAATTCAAAATCGGAGTTTGGTTAACAAATTTGGAAACCATGGATAATTATCTACAAATATGAATCCATTAATGTAATAGTATATACTATAGATAACTACTAATTGTAGCAACGTGACCAAGTATTGAACATGCTCATAGATAAATTAAGGATTCATTTTTTGTGAAGACGAAATTTATTCTAGAAATGTGCAATTGATTTTGATATGTTTGAATATTCTCAAGTATACATTATTTTACATTCAAAATTGATTCTAACTTTAAGTCAAATTTTGTGCATGTTTAATAGGTATTGAGAATGTCAAAATCAAAATGTTATCGTTATTTTGCTCGTGGTCTAAACATGCACAAAGTGATTTTGAGCCTTGAATTTGTTTTTTGAGCTTTGAAATTGTTGTTCAACTTTTAGTCAGAATCGATTATACAAAATCAACCAATTCAAAATAAATTTTTGGCACTGCACAATCAAACACATAAAACACTTTCAGCTGAAAATTACCTGCATACAACTGGGAGATCTTCTGGTTTAGGGGGATTAGGAGACATGTTGTAGAGGAAAGAATCTTTCCAATTAGTTGAAGCTTGAGAGGTATATAGAGCAAAATTACTATTATACATAAAGGGCTTTTGTTCACGAGTATAAAATTCCTTCTTGACCTCACTATTTTGCTCAAAAAATCTTACCACCCCATCTTTCATTTCCTTCAAAATACTCAATGGGATGCCATGATTCACAATCTGAAAAAATCCCATTGTTTCTGATGCATTTCTAACACTTTCAATAACCCTTTTTCGTGCACATGGATCTTCATCAATGTTAGCAAGATCTATCACAGGAATAGTATAATATTTTGATGCGTCCCTCGACTCTGACGCCTTCTTGATTTTATCAGATGGATGATAGAATATACGAGGGATTTTGGTAATCCCTGCATCAACAAGTCCTTTAACACCAATTTTTGTTTCATCAAAAGCTTTGAGTTCTTTTACTCTTTCAGAATCTGCCATGCCTTTCTCTTACTTTTCACTTGTAGTACTAGTGACCCTATGATTTCCTTTTTAATTGGAATAGCCTTTGGAATTTGGACTTACCTGCACAGAATATTTTCTGAATTAGGAAAAAAAACAAATATTTTTCAACTTGATCAATAATGCCACAGAAATATGTTTTGAATCCTTAGTTCTTCTATCAACTTGTTCAAATTTTGTCGGCTATTTTAATAATATTTTTGACACATGGATGAAGCTATACGACAAATGGAAGTGAAAGAAACACAACAAGCAAAGATGCTTTGTACTACTCTTTTGAGAAATTTTTTTGACCCTTTTTATAAAACTCTTTTATTATTTCCAACTACATTAATTATTTATTTACATGCATGCTCCTATTTATTATACATCTTTTTCTTCAATTAGCAATAAATAGCATATGAAAAATATAAACTAACTCCCTCTCTTAAGGATAAAATTGTAAAAACAATAGTGATTACAAACAACTTTAATACAAATATTCATTTTCTTAATTCCCGTGATTTTAGCAAAAGGGTCATATAATTAAGGACGGATGTAGTATATATTAAGCAAGATGCTTTACAATATAAATTCTTAAATAATAAGTTAATTAATTTATACGTACATGTACACAATACAAAGTTTTTTTTAACGACAAAATACAAAGTTTTTTTTAAGGACAAAATACAAAGTTTTACATGCCATTAATCAAATCTCATAATCTGAGTATATATATAATGTTCTTTTGAGCGAAGACGTATTGCAGTCCTTAGTTTGGTTATGGAGTTTTGTCCTGGCGGTGATTTGTATGCTGATACGACCTCGTTAAATGAAGAATTTTGTGATTAAGTAGAGTTACACTTGACTACATTTAGTTATTTCTGGTTCTTAATTTTATGGTTCAGTTTATTTCCCTTCTTAAATTTACGATTCGGTTATTGCTCTTTCTTTAGATTATGCAAGTTATTATGCCAAGATTGACTATATATGATGTATCAAGGTACCAATTCTAATATGATGAATAATAATAAGGTTTCACTTTCTTCCCTAATTTCTCATCTATTTTCCCTCTAGGAGTTTACACTCACTCGAAGAGTTCGCTTTCTTCATCTCTTTTCTCTCCAGGAGTTGCACACACTCGAGGAGTGCCATTTTCTTCACTCTGAATAATTAGAGTGTATTATTGGTGCTTTCATAGCACCAAATGATACGACCCAATTCGAGTAGGGACCACACTCCAGAAATTAGGGAAGAAACTGAAACCTTGTTATTATTCATCATATTAGAATTGATACCCTATTACATCATGTATAGTCAATCTTAGCATAACAATTTGCATAATCTAAAGAAACAAAAATAACTGAATCGTAGATTAGAAACTTGAAATAACTAAGTGTACTCAAGTGTAACTCTATTTGATCACAAAATTCTTCATTTCGCCAACGCTAGCCTGAGAAGCGCTTTTCATTATCATCCTCTAGGTAAGTTCATGTTTTTTCCTTTTTCTTAAGGTTATTAGTCCTTGTTCCATGTTTTTTTTTGAACTCAAACCTTATACATGTTCATTCTTCATATATGAGAGATTAATATTATAATCATGTTTGGATAAATAGTTTAATTAAAGTCTTCAAATTATAATCACTTAAGTGCTTATATTAATTATTTATGTAGTAAAAAGATAAAATAAAGTAATTTTTTTCTTCATATAATTTATCAACTGTTTTTCATATAGTATGTATATTAGAGAGCGTAGGAAAATAAAATAAAAACAATTTATGTCTTGTCATAAGGACCGTCAAATAGTTTTCTATGTTGTTTTCAAATGAGTGTTAGGGTCCGTTTGATTCAACGGAAAGGAGGGAAGGGGGAGGGATTTTAATGGAGGGGAGGGAAAGGAGGGGAGGGAAAGGGAGATATTTTAGTTAAAAATGTGTTTGGTTTACAATGTGATGGGAGAGATTTTAAAATTAATTTATTATTTTATCCTTAAACTTAATTAAATATACGAAAATGCTTGTTTTTAAGATTTTATAGACGGACAAAATATAACACCCTTGAACTCCACAAGCAATATTTAATGCAAATAAATTATTTAATCAAAGAGTTCAAGATGTTACGCAATCATTTTTTCAAAACATGCATAATACGGTTTTCATAAAACTCGCAGCGGAATAAAAACAGCATCCCAAATATCTCAAATACATCTAGAATCTCAAAATCAAGTCTCAAATCTCAGAAAATACATCAATAATAAAGTCTCAACGAAATTTCAAAGATAAATAAGCATGGAATCCCAACAATTCTAATAAGAGCCTAAACTAGACTTCATGCAAAAGGAAAACGAGGGATGTGCCATGCAAGCCTCGGGTACTCGCGTCACTGCAAATGTCCTCAAGCCTACATGTACTGCACCATTTTTACAAATGTAGAGGCGGTCAACCAAACAAACACATGGGGGTTAGATAATATTCACATAAAAAGATATAAGCACAAAAATAACATTCTAGGATTCAAGTATCACATATATACATGCTTAATATTCCTAGAAGACTAACATTATATGAATATTATCTTCAATTCAATCAAGGCTTATTAAAGAATATTTTATTTTTCAAGACAAGTAACATTCCCTAATCATATCATTATCAAGAGTTCATACATGGCACATCATCACAACTTTTGCAAAAGGCTGAAGTTTTTGTTTTTTAAATAATAGCTTAAGTTTTTTCATTTTAGCAAATATAGCTCAAGTTTATAATAGAGATAGATGGATATATAATTACTCATGAGCTTAACTCAGTTGGTAGGGACTGGACCGTCAATCTATCCTTATTAGTGTTTTTATATATAATATTTAAATTTATTTTATTTAGATCTAATATGTTTTTATTTCCTTTTAGAGCTATTTTACTTCAATTGCAAGTTATTTTATTTCAGAAACAAATATTTGAAAAGATTGAGTCTTGGAGCAAAAGAAAGGAGAATTAGAGCTGATTCATGCCAAAAATATGAAGATCTTATACAAAAATATCTTGTGCATAGAATTTGAAGATCTTGTACCAAAATATAGCATAGGCGCGCCCCTTTTTGTCCTTTTGCTGCTTTTGCTTCTTCGACAAGCTGCCTATTTTAGTATTTCTGACCTAGAGCCCATGGTTTCTT
>Ga0315914_1001409_pt1 | contig 35673 bp, 15 predicted proteins | sample MpolenodulesMG_FD_203920 | JGI IMG/M metagenome (GOLD analysis project Ga0315914, IMG submission 203920) | Medicago polymorpha root nodule microbial communities from Los Angeles, California, United States - elongated nodules | ecosystem: Host-associated > Plants > Roots > Nodule | place: USA...
GACCAGGGCCATTTTATTGTAAAAGTTGTATATCAGCCAAAGGCATTCCACCCTGATTTTTTTGACATTGGGTTCAATTCATTATCTTGTGTAATAATTTTTACAGTAAGACTTAATCAATATACTTAAGGAGGTCTTGGGACATCACATACAGAGCTAGAGCAAAGGTAAGATTTCCCAAAATATGTTTGTTTGTTTTCTTTTTTTACAAAATGGTAAGCACCACTAAAACTTAGATACAACTTCAAGGTTTTGGGTTTAAATATCGGTAAAGATGTTTAACCTAATAATTTTGGTATTGAAACTATATAATTTTTAATTAATAAAAACACTCCATATTTTATTATTTTCTAAACTAAAATTAATAAAATTGTATGTTAGACTAATATTATGTCAATAAAGATTAATTCAATACATTTATTATCAATTAAAAAAAGAATTATCAAACAAAAACGTTTACATTATTGAACAAAAATTTAGTAATTGTACAAAAAAAACTATTATAAACTTTAAAAATGATTCATCTTATTTGTTATAGGTCTCCATATATGTTGGGTTGGACATGATCTTTTGAGTTATTTCTTGTGATAATACCACATTTTAATCATGGAATCATGCATGGCCTTTATACCTTATCCAGGAGGCATTTAGCCTGGGAAAGGCTGGTTTTTTCCTACCATGGGAAAGTTGAGTTTACACCATTAGATTAAATAGGAACACCAATTTTATCATAGTTTGCCCCACTATATTTTTTTCACCTTGTCTTCAACCTCCATAACACTGAACTTGACCCACTGCCACCAGCATCGATCACAATGAAGCCCATCCCTTTCATTCTTTCTTTTTCAAATGGAAATAAAAACGACAATAAAAGATTTATTTTTGTACAAAAACTCAGTTTTTCTTTTATATTGTTAGACAATAATCACTCTCAGTCCTTCTTAAATTAATCCAAGGTACAATTTGGCAAAGAACATGCGAATTGCAAATTGTGAATTTATTCATAAACACAAACGAAAACCAACTTTTAATTGAAGTAAAAAAAGCGAAGGAAGGAAAAATATTTAGAGCAGTTTGTGAAGATTTGTGTGATTAAGTTGTTGGAATGGTAGCCAGCCAAGGTTTGTCTCATATATACACGGCTGGTGGTGGTGGGTGAGTGGCTCGTGAGAGAGAGTTATATGGTGGTGGTAATTACTTTTGTTCTAGTAAAGGAGTGTTCTTGTTGATTCCATTAGAACAAAAATGGTTGTTGTGGTAATTTCAAGCAATTGCAATGAAGAGTTAATACCAAAATTGGTGTCGGTGGTTTATTGGTGTTTGTTGATGATTGAAAGGTTGAAGACAAAGGGGAAAAAATAAAGTGTAGAGAGACTATGATAAAACTAATGTCCCTCATTAATCTAATGGTTAAGATTTATTTTCCCATGATGGAAAACAACTCCCCTTTCCCATACTAAACCCCACCCCTTATCCATCATAATAGTGAACAACTGAGATTATTATAGTATATACGGTCTTCTAAAAGTCGTAGAAAAACTCAACTTTAAAACTGTTTTATTTTGTAAGTTTATACATTTTTTTTATATAGTCACTCATACAAGATAAAAACAATTGTTGCCTTGTTGTTCACCTCCTCTCTCTCTCTCTCTCTCTCTCTCTCTCTCTCTCTCTCTCTCAACCTGTCCACGATCATCCATATAGAGTCAAACTTCCTCTGAGTTTTTGGTAGGGCGACAACGAAGTCCATGGAAATGCTATCCCACTTCCATTGCGGCATATTCAAGGATTGTAATAATCCAGCTGGCTTCTGATGTTCTACCTTGGCTTTTTGGCACGTTAAACATGAAGCCACATACTCAGCCACTTGCTTCTTCATTCCTAGCCACCAAAATATCTGCTTCAGGTCTTGATACATCTTTGTTATTCTGAGGTGAATACTTAGCTTACTTTTATGAGCCTCATCTAGAATGACCTTCCTCAACTCTGCATTATCGGGAACACAAACTCTTTCATGACATCGCAAAATACCATCTGAACCAAGCTTGAACTCAAGTAATTTCCCTTCCTCAACTAACTTCTTCTTCTCTTGTATTATCTCATCCGTCAGTTGAAGAGTCTTGATCTTGTCCATTAATTCATTGCGAACCATAATCCTACCACATTGCAATTTACCAGTAGAGGAATCTTCGTTTAAGTTCAACTCACAAAAATTTTCCAGTAGTTCTAATCCTTTCACTGCCACCACCGAGAGATGGACTCGCTTTCTGCTTAAAGCGTCTGCCACAACATTCGCCTTCCTAGGATGATATTGTAGGGTGAAATCGTAATCTTTTATGAATTCCATCCATCTTCTCTAACATATATTCAATTCCTTTTGGTCAAATAAATACTTTAGGCTCTTATGATCACTAAACACCTCAAAACTACAACCATATAGATAATGTCTCCATATCTTTAGCGCAAAGACTATGGCAGCAAGCTCCAAATCATGTGTGGGGTAGTTCTTCTCATGTGTCTTCAGTTGCCTTGAAGCATATGCCACCACTTGCTTATGTTGCATAAGAACACAACCCAACCCTTGATAAGATGCATCACAATAAACTTCATACGACTCTTCTGGTTGTGGTAACACAAGCACCTGAGAGGTAGTCAATTTTTCCTTCATCATCTGAAAGCTCTTTTCACATTCCTCTGTCCATGTAAATATTTGATTCTTTTCAGTAAGTTGAGTTAATGGAGATACAATCTTGGCAAAACCCTCGATGAATCTTCTATAGTACCCAGCTAATCCTACAAAGCTTCTAATCTCAGTGGCTGTCTTAGGCCGCTCCCAAGCTACCACGGCTTCTACTTTTGATGGGTCGACAACAATATTAGCCTTTGAAATAACATGCCCTAAAAACTTCACCTTTTCTAACCAAAATTCACATTTTCCCAAATTGGCATATAGTTGCTTCTCCTTTAACACTAGTAGAACTTTGCGTAGATGTTCCTCATGCTTCTCCTTACTTTTGGAGTAAATAAGAATATCATTAATAAAGACCACCACAAAGTTATCTAAGTTACAACCAACATTTTAGGTACCAAAGGAGATATGATCTATGCTTGATGTTTTGCTTGAAGCGTGTAAGCGGGGAAACAAATTTGGGTTTTTCTAAATTGTAATTTAAAATAGTTTTGAAGTTTATTAGTTTCGTAGTTAATTCGACTTGAAAAGTTAAGTATGTAATTAAATTAGTTTAACTATTTTTGTTAAGTTCTAGTGAAGAATTTATTATGCTTAACCATTGTAAAAATATTATTTTTCTAAAGGAAAGAAATAGAAATAAAGTCTTGGATTGAATTCCGGGGCGTTACAATTCCAATTCTATGTAGTCGACTCTCTCTGAAGAAGGAGGAGAAGAAATGAAGAAGTGTAGAATTGCGAAGAAAAACTATTGTAGAGAAAAACTATCGCGACTTCTGATTTTAGAGGAGAAAATTAGAGTTGGGTTATTTATAATTAGGAGAAAATTAGTTTTAGTGGATGGTCTAATAACGAGAACTTGATAGCAGGTGACTCAACGAATCTTAGAGGTTTGTTCATATACTAACTTAGAATTTGTAACTGACTCAATTCAACAAAACTACTTGTGAAGTGATGATTACCCCCTAGATATAAACACCTGTCACGTCATCTCACTTTAAATGTGGGTCTCTTCACACCCCATCACGCCAGATATTATTGAGCTCCGTGCGTGGATATAAATGTTAGGTGCTCTAATAACGGAAACTTGACAGTAGGTGGTGCAACAAATCTTTTTGGATGCTATTATTGATACCATCTTATAATTTATGGTTGTACCTAAATCTACCCTAAAAAATCGACTTGTGAGATGAGAACTGCTACCTAGTTATAAACACTTGTTCATACCATCTCACTTTTAATGTTAAACTCTTAATAAGTTTTAAATAAATAAAAAAGACAAAATCAAATTAAATTATAGAAATTAAAATTACTGAAAAAAGTTGTTTTAGAAAGAACAAAAAATTGTTCATACACTAAAACTAATCAGAAGGAGCCAAAAGTGTAATTATTAAGTTGGGTAGAAACATCATTGGCTCCCACTTTTTTGGGAATGAAATTCCATAATTCTCTATGAAGATTGGTTCCAACTTATCATCCCCAGTTTGTGAAAATCGTGATGAATTGCTTGCCATTAGTAATAGCTGGATTGGAATATGTTATAGTTGTCATTTGAACAAATACTGGTTTAGAATTTAGATGCCTTTAATTAGAAAAGAAAGCACAACAAAAAATTTGTGGTACGACGATTCCTCAAAACAAAAAATATGGGTTACTTTTTATGCTGAGAACCATTCCAATTAGGTGCGTCTCGTGTCTCACGTTTCCAGAAACCAATACAGAGAATGCTCACAATTAAGTGTAAAAATTGATTTAGTGCTTATTCATTCTCGTCTTATTTGATCCCTTATACTAATTTTTCAATAATTGGTTTTTGTTTATGATGGAGGTGATGATAATGATGATGATAATAATAACAACCTTGCAATAGAGTGCGAAACTTTTACGCACGACCTGGACACGATAAAACCTTCACAGTGCTTTTATATTTTTAAAATAAATAAAAGTGAAACATAACTAAAATCCAATGGCTGTTGTGTTTAATCTAGCGGCTACAGTAGGTTCGTCGCTTTTCGTTGTTCTACAATCGCAACATTAAGCTTTTTCTTAATAATAATAATGTTAACGAGTGCCGAAACACTTTTTTAAAGATGATAGGTAGTAAGTATTTAGGAAAATGCATTTAATCAATGTATTAAAAATTAAAATATTTAACTTTTTTAAAAAATAATTACTTATTTTGAAATGCTTAGAAACCCTAATAATAATAATAATAATCAAGAACAAAGATAACATAGTAGATAAAATTAAATGAAAGATTTTCCCTCAAACAAAAATTAAATGAAAGATTTAAATAGCATGAAAAGCACGTACGCTTTTGACACATTAGATTTTACGTTTTCCTAAGTAATTTTCATCAAAACTTATTTTTACTTCAGCTAATCGATCCTAATTTCGTAAGCTGCAGCTTGTGAATAAAGGTTCAGTACTTTAATTTGGATACTTGTTGACCATTTCAACAGACTTAATTGATCAGTAGTTTTTTTTAGAGTTAACCCATCCCTAATTGAAGATAACTTTGGTAATTTCAATTTCAACTTTGGTCGAAGTAAGTAAAATCAAATCATAAACTATTTTATCTATCGATTAAACTTTAGTTCTTTTGAACAATTCATCTTTACATCAAACTCTAAAACCATTTGATTTCAATCAGTTGCTTTTAAATGGTGATGCTATTTATTATTTTTTTGGGTAGAATAATGGTGGTGCTATTTTTATTTGATCTTTAGAAATTGCAAAATATGAAGAGGCAAAAGCACTAATAAAAAGGGGATGCACTTTATTCTCTTTTTTTCCATATATTATTTAAAAAGAAAAAACTAGTGTAAGAGTGTCATGCAATAGACTACCTCGATGCAGGGGCGGATCCAAACTTTAGGTATATGTGGAGCTAAAATTAAAAAAAATAAAATAATGCAAATTATATTAAAAATAAGAAATAACATTGTTTGATACAATACATTACAATGAAAATCGTCTCATATCCATCTATTGAAAATGAGATAAAATAACACTATTGCTAATTGTTAAAAGAATCTCTTTCTATATAAATTACAAGACGGTCATTTAGCCACCGATCACCCATTTTATTACATAGTTACTCTTCACAACTTTCATAGTTGTGTTTTATCTATTAAAAAATGGAAAAGCATGTGGAGCTTTAGCCCCACATAACCCCGATGTCATATACTAGAAAAAAATAATCATTTTCAAACATGTTAAGAAAATTAGTTATTCTCAATAACTAACGAGTGCCCTAAGAACATTAGTTGAGAAATCTCTTAAAATAAATTTTATCTTAAAAATAAAAAATTGTTATCAATGTAATAATTATACCTATTTTTTTTTATATTTTTAGTATTTTAACCAATATCCTAACGAATTAATAAGTTCTAATTTGAGATTTAACATGATATTAAAGAGTATAACTTTAATTGACAACTTATTTTAATTATATTTTATAGTATATTTTAAACATCTCAAAATTAATTTAAACTTATGCTTGAGTTAATGGTCTTGGAAATGGTTTTTGTAAAAAAAGAAGAAAATAATTAACACAGAGTACAAAATATAATATAAGAAGATATGAGTTATAAAATAATATTCTTATTTACTTAATTACTAGGCTGAAAAAGTTTTCTGTGGCATATAATATGATGTGTTTAGCTAAAGAAGTTGTTTACAAAGGCTTAACCTAGTCTACTTAAAAAATGGATTGACCTAAACCTGAATTAGACTCGGTTGTAGACCCCGTTTGGTTGGCATAATCCATTTCCAAGCCTAATCAGCGGTGTAATTAATTGTTTATATTATCAATCAATAATGATTAACACACACGTTCTTTATTTGTGGTATTGAAGAAATAAGAAATTTTATGAAGAGAATTTTGTAGGCCGAATTACCCAACTTGTCGTGTTTTGCACTTATTTGCGATTATTACCAAGCTGACAAGGTAGATTGAGGAATCATGAGGACACAGTGCGAAATGGTGTTAATTGGCTGGAAGTATATGTTGGATGGATGAGTTAAGTTGAATACATGACTCTTGTAAAGACAAGAGAGCATGGTAGGAGAAGTGACACTCATGCTTTGTTTGGAAGTTTAGAAGCGAGAGGAATGAAGAGTTTTGCACGTGGAAAATACGAGGGAAAATAAAGAAATCTTTTATATTTTTTGGAAGAGTAATTTGTAGAGAATGATAAATTAATGTTTCTGATTACCTTATTTTTAATTTTAACAATATTACAACAACATAGATTAAATTTAAAGAATTTATACAAATCCTCCAAAACTCCACAAAATCCTCCTCCAAAACAATTTTTGAGTTCCCCAAATGAAAAGATCTTTGTTTTATGAAGAAAAATTAACCTTCAAAGCCCTCCTCTGCCATTTTCCTCTACTTCCACTTGCTTATTACTTTTTTTTCCAAAATCCTCATCTCCTTTCTCCTCCAAACTCACAAATAAAGCCTAAAAATTTCGGGAAGTGCAGCACATATATATATGAGAGACTAGGAAGATTAGAAGTATACTAGAAGTCTGAGGTTTTCGAGAAGTAGAGTTGAATATAGACTCCTTAGTTGTTTTTGTGCTAGTTTGCTTATTTTCAATCAAAGTTTGCTTATATAAAAAAGTTAGCCTAGAAACGAATTTTAAATTTAAACTTACGTCACATATAGGTTGAACCTATGATCACATCAGATATATATGTCAACTCCATTAGATTTCAAATATTTTTCCCATCATTCTGTAAAAAAAAATATAAAAAAATTCAATCATTTTAAAAGTAAATCAAAGAAAAAAAACGTTGTAAATGGGTGTTGTTCTTTGATGAATTAGTGTGGCTACTTCTTTTTTTTTATCAACTCTTATATTTGCAAATCTTTAAATTTTTTATACTTATTAAACATCTTTTTTTTTTCTCTCATTATCTCTTGCTTCCTATAATAACACATCGCACGTATCACATCATTCTTTCTATCTTTTTCTCTCAAGGTGCAGATGAGTTTTAAGTTTCTACCAAACTTTTTGCGTGTATTTACTCCATTTACTTACACATACTCTCTGCTAAATTTCTATCTCGAAAAGTTTTTATCTTTTCATAACATGCATGCTTGTCCCATCACATCAAAATCATAAAAACAAACACTCATTTAGGTGGGAATCGTCTTCTCTATCGTAAACGAATGTTAAGACTTTAGAATTTATGCAATTAATGCAAATCATCATCACTCCGTGAATGAACAAGACATAACATTGATCTCTATCTAGCTAGCTCCTCTATATATAAGAACTCTTCCTACATTAAATTCCCATGCATGCATTGTAGTACTTATACAACTATTACTACTACTACTCTTGCAATTAGTCCCAATATGCATCCCATAAAACCATTCCTTTTTACACTAAAACTAATACTCTTGCTACTTTCTCTTTCAGCACAACCACTTGCCGATGCTAATACTCAAAACCTAAACGGTTTAAACATCGAGCAAGTCACTTTAAATCATAACAACAACATCTCTTTTGGATCTGAATATGATGACACCCTAGATGCATCTTCTTCAACCATTGAATCTGAAATAATAGCTCAAAAGTTCAGATATCTCATTAAATTCGGTGTTAAAATTAATGATGGTGATCTTGGTCCCAAAGATACATATGCCATTCCAGACACCGGAAGCGATCTCATATGGCTTTATGGCAAGACTTGCGAATCTAACCTAGGTAAATCCAATTTACTTTATTTTTTCAATGATAAATGTTAGTATTACCTCTGCTTGATTTTCAATCACACATTAATTCAATTTATTTTTCATTTACATCATATTTTCTTTAATAGCAAAACAAATGTGCATTAAATAATTATTATTTTTCACTTTATATTTATGATATTAAGAATTAAACCAATGATTAACAAGGATGATTTGTAAAAAAAAAAAAAATTCTTTTTGTAATTAATAAATAATCATTAATTTGTTTGAAATGATCTAATTTAGTAGTATGACAATTTTTGTAAAATGCATGGAGTATAATAAGTACTCCCGTAGAATAGTTTCATCTAAGAATCAAACTCGAATTCTCTCAAACAATTGATTGATCCTATTGGAGTTTATTAATCACTTGATTATATGATCACTTCATTTAGCAGAGAATAAGACAAATGCATAAATTTGTTTTTAAAAAAATGACAAATGTATAAATAAAAGAAGAAATAACACATGTACTAAATAATTTTTTTTTTATAAAAAATGGCGTATTCACTATAACATTAATTTCTATGTTTTGACGGCAGGGCTGGCCCTAAGATTTTTGGTGCCCTGGACGAAACAATGTATTGTGCCCTTTTAATTATTCAAATATTTTTCTCCTTACATTTTTTTGTTGAAAAATATTCATTTATAATCAAAGTTATCTAAAAATACATTTCAAATAGAATTAATCAAAGCGAATTAAAAAGTAATATATATATATTACTAACTACTAAGTAAAAATAATAATTTTGGTGCCCGTAAAAAAATGGTGCCCTGGGCTGCAGGCCCTCAAGCCCGCCCTTAGGGCCACCCCTGTTTGACGGTATAATTTCTTATATACATGAATCTAAATAAATCACGCTATAATGTCACTTTTATAGATTAGTTTCTAAAATATTTTCAAAAATATCTGTGTGGCGTGATTTAATCAGATACATATTTAGACTAGTTTTATACTGTCGGTGTATACAAATTAAATTCATTCACTATTACAATAATTTTAAAGTGAAAGTTATTACAAGTGATATAAATTAGATGGTACAAGGTGTTAGTTCAGTTATAAGACCTTGACGTTTTTTTTTTTTTGAATAATAAGACCTTGACTTATAACATCAATTTGGATCAAGTTTAAATCTCATATGACATAATTGTAAGACGTTGATTAATATCACCCTTATTTACAGTAGTAATAATTTTCAATTAAAACATTTGGATAAAATAAAAAAACTGTAAGTAATATCGCATTGATTGAAATATTCATTTATTTGGTATTAATCTTTTATAAAAAAATACTAACAAAGTGTCATTCAGGTATTGTTTGAAAAGTTTAAAAAAAAGTGCTACCTTCCGTTCCTATTTATAAGATTTTTGAGAAAAAAATTTGTCTTTTTTTATAAGACAGTTTTCGTATTTCCAACTATATTAATTATTTCTTTACCAACATACCCGTATTTCTTTTAAATGTTTTTTTTCGATCAACAATTAGTAATATGTTGAAAATATAAAATAACTCTCTTTTAAAAGATAAAATTGTATAAACAATTAATAATCAACAAATTTAATATTACTATTAACTTTCCAAATTCTCATGATTTTACTAAAATGATCATATAATTAGGGACGTATTATTAGGGACTTTCTTAATTCTTGTGATTTAACCAAAATGATCATATATATATTTGATTTGTATTTTTAAGATACAATTTTGTCTTATAGATTCTTTAAACAATGCATTTCCAACACTAGCATGATTTTTTTTTTTTTAATATTAAAGGTGGAGAGAGCGAAGATAGCAAATGCTATTGTGCGAAATATGAGAAATCTAAAGAAGAATGTATCGAGAAGCTTAAGGAGAGTTTCTATTGCGGAAATCCAAGATGTGATGATTTGAAGGAAATCTATATCAAAACTGCAGAATGTCCAGATTCAAGAAAAGATAAAGATTTATGCGAGTTTAGTTTGAGTTATGTAGACGGTACTAAATCAAAAGGAATTTATGGTCCAGCTAATCTTTGGTTCAAAAGTAAAACCGATAAAGAAGAAACATTGAACATTGGGTTTTCAATTCCAAACTGCACAGAAGAGAAAGATGATGAAGAACCAAAAAGCCAAGGAGTTGTTGGACTTGGATCTGGGAAGTTATCTTTGATAAGACAGTACCAACACATTACTCGCAAATTCTCTTATTATCTTCCACAATTTCGTCGCAAAGACGAAGAAGATATTAAAGCTAAAAGCAAGTTCACTTTTGGGCACGATGTAAAATTTTCGGAGCAGTTGAGCACTCCTTTAACAGATCAAGGTCATTCTTTGTGTAAAACTCGTTACTGCGTCCATCTTAAAAGTATTTCTGTAGGTGAAGGTGAAAATAACAAAATAACGATAAGTGATGACACTCATGAAGCTCATAAGGTAATGATTATTGATTCAGGTCACACATTTACACATCTTAGTGAACATATATTCAAGACATTTTTAGAAATAGTAGAAAAAGAATTACATGGGAGAAAGGGAAAAAATGTATCATTTTACGACAATTGTTACGAGAAAGATGGGAAAGTTGAGAAATTATTGAAGAAAATATCATTTGAGTTTCAAGATATAAAAATTGAGTTGAAAAGTGAGAACTTTTTAGATGATTTTTCTTATAAAGAACCCAACAAGGAGGAAAAACATTATGTGTGCTTAACAGTGGAATCACAAAATAAAAAGTATCATCAAAGGCTGCGTAACTATGGGAAGTCAGAGGAGGAGAAAATACCGCATATACTTGGAAGTAGGGCACAGATGGATTTCTTGGTGGCTTTCAATTTTTACAAAAATATTAATAAAGTGTCTTTTAAGGATAAGATTAAGCATAGTGAAGAATTATCGGTCCTTTCAGAATAAGAATATGTATGTGATTGTGTATATATGCCATGCCATTTGGTATAAGGCTGCTATGCTGCCTTTAGTCATGTGTGTCAAGAATAATAAATGTGTGGTTATTGGTATGCAGTTTTCAATAAGTTGGCAGTATTGTTACGTTGTTGAGCTTAGTATAAAGCTTATGCAATGTGCATTAGTGTGCATGGATATTGTATCCCTTTTATAATAATAATGCTATGATAGTACTGAAGTGAATTTGGAGTTTTTATTTTTATTTTATTTTACTCCAATTTAATTTGGAGTTGATAATATTATGGGTCATTCTAACAAGTGATAAGTTTTATGTAGAAATGTTCATTAGGGCATAAACCGATAATATCATGGTCATTCTAACAAGAAGCTAAAAATGGAAATAAGTGATTAGTTTTCTATAGGAAAAGACGATTTAAAGTTTTAAGGGCTTGAATGAATATTTTTAAAATAATATTTTTTTTTAGACTTTTTAACAAGTGTCTTAAAATCACTTGTTATCACTTCCCTGTCATAAATGATAATTACATGCATTTCTAGACATTCCTTCCCAAATATGTTATTGTTAGATAGAAATTTTATTTTTGATTTGAATATTATAATTTTTTATAAGCAAACATGAATTAAAAATGAACACAAGATATCATATGGCTTGGAAACACACCAATGGATTACAAAACCAATCAGAGAAAACAAAACTAGAGAACCTACTAGCTGAAATGAACCAACGATAAGATATATTTAATTTGTCATAGGTGAGTTAATACAATTTGACTTGCAACGACAAGATACATTTAAGGCATAATTGATTCTAGAGGTAGAATTGATTTTAAGATGTTTACGTATTCTTGAGTTGAATTGATTCTTACTAGAAATTAGAATTGGAAGTTTTTGCATGTACATTTGATTTTTAGTCGCCAATTCCGTGTTCAACCCACTTTTAAATAAATATATCAAATGTAAACAACTTTATATTTAACAAAATTTCAGTGATCACATAACATATTTGATTGATTAAAACCTTTTCATTAGTTAAGCAGACGATAATTCATGCTTAAATTTTTGTAGGAATTAAAAGAAGTTTTTCATGTTAGATATTTTGGTAAATTTTCTCTTGTCTTTGTCAGATGGTTCAACAATTCACTTAGCTCATAATCTACAATTTGACATTGTTGCATACCCTTTATCTAATAAATAAGACAAGCACAAGGCTATAACAATATTTTGGAGCTTTGCTATCTATTTGTTGGTAAGAAATATTTGTGAACATTAGAACGTGATTCATTAAACTGCATTCATCTTTGACGATATTGAAAAAAATATTGAACATATATCAAGTCTTTCTGATGACTGTTGATGACTTCCTCCACCATTTTGGTTTGTGCTGCTACAACATATATCAAGTCTTTGCTAATAAGCAATTAGACTATCATCTTGACAATTGATTAGCCTATATACCTCATATTTTTGAAAAATAAAGGTATGTTTATCTTGCCAATGGTTTATAATCTTGAAGTCTGTGTATCATGTATCTACTCATATATTTCGCACTTGGTATTAGGTTTTTATACCGAGTATAATCCATCCTTATAAAACAGCTCGTTAGATTAGTGAGAGTCTTACTCTTATAAACTTGTTTTAGACCTTATTTCTATTCAATGTGAGACGTGAATTTTTTTCAATACATGTATGCGGTTATGTTTCTTTGGATGATGTTCCAAAAAGATTGAAGATCTGTTAAAGTTGACTCGTGTATGTGTATTAGTGTATCACCTTCCCCCAACAAAAAATATGAAAGATGATTTGTATCAATTTAGCTATACAACAGAATATTTATTTATTTGTGATCATGAATACCTGGGGTGAATTTAGCATGGCTGTTGTGGTGCATAGTGCGGTAAAAAATCAAGATATATTGCTACAAATCTATTGATTACAATAAGATTGTTTGCAATGCATAAAAAATTAGGAAAATGCTAGAGTGCCCTTAGGGCATTGGTTAAGAGAACAAATTTAGAAATGTTGTATTGAAAAATGGTGAAAAGTGATACATTTGACTTTTTTAGAACTCTTTGGATATTAATTTGGCAATGGATGTGTATTATTTTAGTGAACCCTCTAAGTTTGGTTGATCATAGTTTTCACTTTAGTGTTTTAAGCAGCTTCTCAAAATCAAATCAGAACGTGTTGCATGTTGTTTGGCTGACATGTGTCTGAGTAATTTGAAAAAAAAATGAATAATCGTTATTTTAAGCAAAAAGGAGGAGTCTATTTTGGCAGTCGAAAGCTAAAAATATTTATCTAGCTTTCAATTTTCATCATTGGTAGGTTAATTATTTCATGCAGGTGGGTTAAATCTTTCTTCGACTCTCTTTCATGCTTGTTTTTATTATTGTGAGACTTTTGTTGTTCTCTAAGTTCTTCCCTTGCACTCCTTATGCCGTTTTTGTGGTATAATAAATTAAATACGTGTATTAAAATACGAAGGCTTCTTATTCCCCAATAAAGAAAGAATTTTATTTTGCCTTGTTAAAATAATAATTTATGTTCATTAATTAACCAAATAAACATGATTCCGAAAAATAATACATGTTTAATGCCAAAACCAAGGTTTTTAATAGTGGTCGCTACGATCAATATATCAGTGCGGTGCAAAAATTCTAATGTGTCGCTCCCAACCACGTCAGAATGCTTCATATGGGTGATGTGGTTGGAGAGGCCACGACGTGGGGATAACAAGGCCAGAGTGGTCGCTTCACCCATTTTAAAGTCAAATATGGTGCCCTTATATTTTAAACCCTCAAAGATGATTTCGACTCTATGCAGTATCGAGACTACGTATCTAAATAAAAGATGCCCTGAAAATAATTTTGAAGATTCCAATTCTATGTAGTCGACTCTCTCTAAAGAAGGAGGAGAAGAAATGAAGTGTAGAATTGCGAAGAAAACTATTGCAAAGAAAAATTATCACGAAAGTGATTGTACAGGAGAAAATTAGTGTTGGCGGATGGTTTGATAATGGGAACTTGATAGCAGGCAACTCAAACAATTTTGAAGGTTGTTTAGATACTAACTTAGAATTTGTAACTGACTCAATTCAACAAAACTGCTTGTGAATTGATGATTACGCCTAGATATAAACACATGTAAGGTCATCTCACTTTAAATGTGGGTCTCTTAATACACCCCATCACGCCTGATATTATTGAGATTGGTGTGTGGATATAAATGTTAGGTGCTCTAATAGTGGAAACTTGACATTATGTGATGCAACAAATCTTCTTGGATGCTATTATTGATACCATCTTATAATTTATGGTTGTACCTAAGTCTACCCAAAAAAATTAACTCGTGAGGTGAGAACTACTACCTATTTATAAACACTTGTTCGGAGTGGTCGCTTCACCCATTTTAAAGTCAAATATGGTGCCCTTATATTTTAAATCCTCATAGGTGATTTCTATTCTATGAAGTATCGAGACTACGTAACTAAATAAAAGATGCCCTCAAAATCATTTTGAAGATTCCAATTCTATGCAGTCGACTCTCTATGAAGAAGGAGGAGAAGAAATGAATTGTAGAATTGCGAAGAAAACTATTGCAAAGAAAAACTATCGCGACATCTGATTGTAGAGGAGAAAATTAGAGTTGGGTTATTTATAATTAGGAGAAAATTAGTTTTGGCGGATGGTCTGATAACGGGAACTTGATAGCAGGCAACCCAACGAATTTTGGAGGTTGTTTAGATACTAACTTAGAATTTGCAACTGACTCAATTCAACAAAACTGCTTGTGAAGTGATGATTACCCATAGATATAAACACATGTAAGGCAATCTCACTTTCAATGTGGGTCTCTTAACACACCCCATCACGCCTGATATTATTGAGATTGGTGCGTGGATATAAATGTTAGGTGCTCTAATAGTGGAAACTTGATAGTATGTGATGCAACAAATCTTATTGGATGCTATTATTGATACCATCTTATAATATATGGTTGTACCTAAGTCTACCCTAAAAAATTAACTTGTGAGGTGAGAACTTTTTTTTTTTTTTGAGGGAATTGTGAGGTGAGAATTGTTACCTAGTTATAAACACTTGTTCAGACCATCTCACTTTTAATGCTAGACTCTTAACAAGTTTTAAATAAATAAAAAAGACAAAAGAAAATTAAATTATAGAAATTAAAATTACTAAAAAAAGTTATTTTAGAAAGAAAAAAATTATTGTTTGTTCATACACTCAAACTAATATTCAAAAGGAGCCAAAAGTGTAATTATTAAGCTGGGTATAAACATCATTACCTCTCCCACTTTTCTCTTGGGAATGAAATTTCATAATTCTCCATGAAGATTGGTTCCAACTTATCAATCCCAGTTTGTGAAAATCGTGATGAATTGCTTGCCATTAGTAATAGTTGGATTGTAATATGTTCTTGTTGTCATTGGAACAAATATTAGTTTAGAATTTAGATCCCTTTAATTAGAAAAGAAAGCACAACAAAAAATTTGTGGTACGATTCCTCAAAAAAAAAAAAAAAAACTTGTACTTTTTATGTTGAGAATCATTCCAATTAGGTGCGTCTCGTGTGTCACGTTTCAGTAAACCAATACAGAGAATGTTCATAATTAAGTGTTAAAACTGATTCAAAGCTTATTTATTCTCTTCTTATTTTATCTCTTATACTAATTTTTCAATAATTGGTTTTTGTTTATAATGATGATGATCATAATAATAATAATAACAACAACAACATTTTTAAAACTTTTCATTTTTAAATTATGGACACTATGAAATTTTCCCTCCCAAACCCTCAATCCAAACAAACCTTAAATAAAATATTTATATAGCAATCCCTGTGAGTTTATCTCAGTTGGTAGGGATATTGCATATTATATGCAGGGCCGGGGTTCGAACCCCGGATACCCCACTTCTCCACGTTTAATTGTGTGAGTTCTAACCACTAAGCTACTTGACAACAAAAAAATATTTATATAGCATGAAAAGCACGTACGCTTTTGACACATTCGCTTTTACTTTTTTCTAAGTAATTTTCATCAAAACTTATTTTTACTTCAGCTAATCGATCCTAATTTCGTAAAGCTGCAGCTTGTGAAGAAAGGTTAAGAAACGTGCTTTTAATTTGGATACTTGTTGACCATTTCAACAGACTTAACTTAATTGATCATTAGGAGACTTGTCTAGTCGTAGTTTTTTTAGAGTTAACCCATCCTAATTGAAGATAACTTGGGTAATTTCATCTTTAGTTGAAGTAAGTAAAATCAAATCATGAACTGTTCTATCTATCGATTAAACTTTGGTTCTCTTGAACATTTCTCTTTACATAACACTCTATAACCACTTTATTTCAATCAGTTGCATTTAAATGGTGGTGCTATTTTTTTTTTGGGTAGAATGGTGGTGCTGCTATTTTTATTTGATCTTTTGAATTTGTAAAATATGAAGAGGCAAAAGCATTAATAAAAAGGGGATACACTTTATTCTCTTTTCCCATATATTATTTTAAAAGAAAAAACTAGTGTAAGAGTGTCATGCATGAAATATACTACTCCGATGTCATATACTAGAAAAAAATAACCATTTCCAAACAAAAAGAAAATTAGTTATGCTCATTTAAAGCTTTTAAAATAATTTAAAAAATATTATTATTTTTCAAATTGTTTTACTAACGAGTGTCCTAAGAACATTAGTTGAGAACGTCAAAAAAAGAAAAGAACGTTAGTCGCGAAATCCATTTAAAGAATTTTTATCTTAAAAATAAAAATTATTATCAATGTAATAGTTATACCACTTTTATATTTTTTTAGTACTTTAACCAATATCTTAACGAGTTAATAAGTCAATCAAACCGAGTTCTAATTTGAGATTTAACATAATATTAAAGAGTATGACTTTATATGACAATTTATTTTGATTATATTTTATAGTATATTTTAAACATCTAAAAATTAATTTAAACTTATATGCTTGAGTTAATGGTTTTGGAAATGGTTTTCGTAAAAAAAGATGAAAATGATTAACAAGAGTACAAAATATAATATAAGAAGATAAGTGTTATAAAATAATATTCATATTTACTTAATTACTAGGCTGAAAAAGTTTTCTTTGTGGCATATAGTAGGATCTTTTTAGATAAATAAGTTTACAAAGGCTTAACCTAGTCTACTTAAAAAATGGATTGACATAAACCTGAATTAGACTCGGCTGTAGACCCCTCTTGGTTGGCATAATCCATTTCCACGCCTAATCAGTGGTGTAATTAATTTTTTTTTATATTATCAATCAATCATAATTAACATGCAAGTCCTTTGTGTGTGGTATTGGAGAAATAAGAAATTTCATGAAGAGAATTTTGTAGGCCGAATTACCCAACTTGTCGTGTTTTGCACTTATTTGTGATTATTACCAAGCTGACAAGGTAGATGGAGGAATCATGAGGACACCGTGCGAAATGGTGTTAATTGGTTGGAAGTCTCCGACAGAGAGGTGAGTTAAGTTGAATACATATGACTCTTGTAAAGACGAGAGAGCATGGTAGGGGAAGTGACACTAAGAGGTTCGGGAAGTGTAGCACATATGGCATAATTATGGGAGTCTACGAAGATTAGAAGTATACTAGAAGTCTGAGGTTTCGAGCAGTAGAGTTGACGCAGCCATGCGGTGAGCAAGAAGCTAGAATATCCAACTTCACAAAATTGTGACAGAACTAGCATTGGGACGCAATATTTGCATGTCTAACGCGGAACCAAACACTAGCTTAGTTGTTTTTGTGCTAGTTTGCTTATTTTCAATCAAAGTTTGCTTATTAAAAAAAAAACGTTAGCCTACAAACGAATTTTAAATTTAAACTTAAGTCACATATAAGTTGAACATCCTCTATGCTAAATTTCTATAAAATTTCTATCTCTAAAAGTTTTTATCTTCTCATAACATACATGCATGTCCCATCATATTAAAATCATAAAAACAATGACTTGAAAACACTCATTTACGTGGGAATCCTCTTCTCTATCGTAACCGAATGTTAACACTTTAGAATCTATGCAATTAATGCAAATCATCATCAGTCAGTGAATGACCAAGATATGACATTGATCTCTATCTAGCTAGCTTCTCTATATATAAGAACTCTTCCTACATTAAATTCCCATGCATGCATTGTAGTACTTATACAACTATATTACTACTACTACTACTACTCTTACAGTTAATCCCAAAATGCATCCCCTAAAACCATTATTTTTTACACTAAAACTAATACTCTTGCTACTTTCTCTTTCAACCCAACCACTTGCCAATGCTAATACTCAAAACCTAAACGGTTTAAACATCGAGCAAGTCACTTTAAATCACAACAACAACATCTCTTTTGGATCTGAATATGATGACACCCTAGATGCATCTTCTTTAACCATTGAATCTGAAATAATTGCTCAAAAGTTCAGGTATCTCATGAAATTCGGTGTTAAAATTTATGATGGTGATCTTGGTCACAAAGATACATATGCCATTCCAGACACCGGAAGCGATCTCATATGGCTTTATGGCAAGGCTTGTGAATCTAACCAAGGTAAATCCAATTTACTTTATTTTTTCATTGTTAAATGTTTGTATTAGCTCTGCTCGATTTTCAATCCAACATTAATTAAGTTTTTTCATTTATACCATTTTCTTTAATAGCAAAACAAATGTGTATCACAAATTATTATTTTTCACTTTATATTTATGATATTAAGAATCAAACCAAAAATTAATAAGGTTGACTTGGTAATTTTTTATTTAATTTTCGTAATTAATAAATACTCATTTATTTGTTTGAAATGATCTAATTTAGTAGTATTACAATTTTTGTGAAATGTATGGAGTATAATAAGTACTCCCATAGAATAGTTTCATCTAAAAATTAAACTCGGATTCTCTCAGACAACTTATTCATCCTATCGGAGCTTATTAATCACTTGATTATATGAGCACTTCATTTAACAAAGAATAAGACAAATGCATAAATTTGTTTTAAAAAAAAATGAAATGAATAAATAATAGAAGAAATAACACTTGTATTAAACAGGGCCGTCTTAAACAATTTAGAGACTCCGTTATAATTTAAGATATTGGTCCAAAAAAAAAAGCACACAAAAAATTGTTGGTCAAAAAAAATTTGGGGTACAAAAAACAAAGGGTTTGGATTGGATTAAATCTTGAAAATAAACAAACTTTTAAGCCCAAAAGACAGGCCCTATATGGGAAAAATATATATATAAAAAAGACTAAATTTATTATTAAAAATGAACCGAGGTCAACAAAGTTACAAATCTACGGGAAAACCATTGGACTATGGTGTTTCTTTTGTTATTTCTCCAACACTGAACGTATATAACTCATTTTTTTATTGCTTTGTATATTAAAAAATAATATTTTGGGCCCCAAAAAAATTGAGGCCCGGTGTCATAGTTCAGCTTCGACGGGTTATGGGCCGGCCCTGATACTAAATAATATATATCAAGTATTTGACGTATTCACTATAAAATTAATTTCTATGTTTTGACGATGTAATTTCTTATACATGTGAATCTAAATAAATCACGCTATAATGTCACTTTTATAGTTCAGTTTCTAAAATATTTTCAAAAATATCTATGTGGCGTGATTTAATCGGATACATATTTAAACTAGTTTTATACTTATCGGTATATACAAATTAAATTCATTCACTATTACTATATAATTTCAAAGTGAAAGTTATTGCAAGTAATATAAATTAGATGGTACAAGGTGTTAATTAGTCCAGTTATATGACCTTGACTTATAACATCAATTTGGATCAAGTTTAAATCTCATATGACATAATTGTAAAATGTTGATTAATATCAACCTTATTTACCCTCTCATAAAAAAAAACCTGATTTATAATAATTTTCAATTCCTCAAATAAAACATTTGGATAAAATTTAAAAAAGGGTAAGTAATATCACATTGATTGAAATATTCATTTATTTGGTAATCATCTTTTATAGAAAATTACGTGTCATTAGGGTAGGTGCTGTTTTAAAAGTTAAAACGTCTGTTCCTATTTATAAGACTTTTGAGAATATATTTTTTTCCTTTTTATAAGACAATTTTTGTATTTCCAACTACATTATTAGTTTTTACCAAAATACCACTATTTATTTTATTTTATTTTTAAAATTCTTCAATATATTTGTTAAAAACATAAACTAATTATCTCTTAAAAGATAAAATTGTAGAAACAATATTAAATTATTATTAGAGACGAGATAGTACCGCAAACTTTCTTATTTCCTGTGATTTAACCAATATGATCATAGATTTAGAGAAGGAGGTGGTAACTTTTGTATAGAAAACTTGTGCACTTGCGATTAAGGCAAATGTTTGATATGTATTTCCAAGATACAATTTTCTCTTATGGATTCTTTATACAATACATTTACAACACTTGTTAGCATGATTGTTTTTATATTAAAGGTGGCGAAAGGGAATGTTATTGTGATAAATATCATGAAAGCAAAGAAGCTTGTATCGAGAAGCCTAAGGAGAGTCTCTATAGCGAAGATCCAGGATGTAAAGATTTGATTGAATTGACGACAATCTGTAAGAAACAAGAAAGTCCAGATTCTAGAAAAGATAAAGATTTATGCAAGTTTGGTATTAGTTATAAAGACGGTACTAAATCAAAAGGAATTTATGGTCCAGCTAATCTTAGGTTTACAAAGTGCAAATGTGAAACCAAATGCTATAAAAATAAAACATTGAACATTGGGTTTTCATTTCCAACCAGCACAAAAGAGAAACATGATGAAGAACCAAAAAACCAAGGAATTGTTGGACTTGGACATGGTAATTTATCTTTGATAACACAGTATCGAAAAATCATTCCCAAATTCTCTTATTATCTTCCTCAATTTGGTCGCCAACACGAAAAAGATATTAAAGCTATAAGCAAGTTCACTTTTGGGTACGGTGTGGAATTTTCGGAGCAGTGAGCACTCCTTTAACAAAAGAAGGTAATTGTTTGTGTAAAATTCTTTACTGCGTCCATCTTAAAAATATTACTGTAGGTGAAGGTGAAAATAACAATATAACGGTAAGTGATGACACAGATCAAGCTCATGAGGTAATGATTATTGATTCAGGTCACACATTTACACATCTTAGAGAGAAATTCTTCGAAATTTTTTTAAAAATAGTAAAAAAAGAATTAAATGGGAAAGAGGGAGAAAAGAAAGGCGATTATCACAAGTGTTTCGAGAAAGATGGGAATGTTGAGAAATTGAAGAAAATATCATTTGGGTTTAATGATACAAAAATTGAGTTGAAGAGGGAGAATTTTTTTGATGATTATACTCATACAGATTCAAATGGGGAGAAAAAACATTATATGTGCTTAACAGTGGAAGGAGAAAATGAAGGGTATCATCAAAGGCTGCGTAACTATGGGAAGTCAAAGGAGGAGAAAACACCGAATATACTTGGAAGTAGGGCACAGATGGATTTCTTGGTGGCTTTCAATCTTAAAAAAAATATTAATAAAGTGTCTTTTGAGGATAAGATTAAGCATACTGAAGAATTATCGGTCCGTTCAGAACAAGAATATATGTGTATATATGCCATGCCATTTGGTATAAGGATGCTATACTGCCTCTAGTCATGTATGTCAAGAATAATAAATGTGTGTTTATTAGTATATAGTATTCAATAAGTTGGCAGTATTGTTATGTTGTTGAGCTTAGTATAAAGCTTATGTAATATGTGCATTATGTGTGTGAGAGAGAAAGAGAGAGTTGGGAGTGTGAATGCATATTGTATCCCTTATATCAATAATAATACTTTGATAGTACTAAAGTTAATTTGGAATTTTTATTTCTATTTCAATTTACTCCAAGTTAATTTGGAGTTAATAATACCATGGGTCATTCTAACAAGTGATAGGTTTTACGTGGAAATGTTCATTAGGGCATAAATTGATAATATCATGCTCATTCTAACAAGAAGTCAAAAATGGAAATGAGTGATAAGTTTATATAGAAAAAGACAATTTAAAGTTTTAAGGGGTTGAATGCATAATTTATAAAATAAAATTTTTTTTTGTAATAAGTGTCTTAAAAATACTTGTTATTATTTCTCTATCATAAAGTATAATTAGGTGCATTTCTGGACATTCCTTCACAAATATGTTATTGTTAGATAGAAATTTTATTTTTGATTTGGATATTATAATTTTTTATAAGCAAACTTGAATTAAAAATGAACGCAAAATATTATATGGCTTGGAGGCACGCCAATGGATTATAAAACCAATCAGAGAAAACAAAACTAGAGAACCTACTAGCTGAAATGAACCAACTTGAAGATATATTTGATTTGTCATAGATGGGATTGGACACCATGGCTTTGCTTTGATTTTAAACGGGGCTCTTGCAAGTGGACTATGAGCTTAAACCTCTTTAATTAGTTGATTTTTAAACTGGATACTGGGTTTTCAAAAAGAGCGGTGCTATATTGCATGACGCTCTTTCCCTACGAAATTGCACGACTAGCATAAAGCCTACACACAATTTACTCTATTAGGCTTTGAATACTAGTTTATCCTTTTAAAAATACACCTATAAACTAAATACCAAAACAAAAAAAATAAGCATAGTCTGAATAATGTTGCTATAATCACTATCACAGTTGGTACCGCTACAGTCCAAATCAGTGTTTTTTTCAATGGAATAAAGATTAAAGTGTAAACTATCAAAGAGTTTATTTAAATGTATTATATTATATGATTGATTTGTAGCAATGAGATTCATATGTTGTAGCACACAACACCACTAGAAGATATATGCTTGTGATTTCTAATATAAAAAAAAAGATAAAATTCTTGTCGTGCAACATGCACGAAAAACCATGCCGTGCTTTGTATCATTATCCTTTCAAAAAATTACAATAAAATAAAAAATAAACTCCAAGATATATAATTTGTCGTAGGTGAGTTAATACAATTTGTCTTGCAACCCTGCCTAATGTCATGAAGAATATTTAAGATCTAAAACAAATTTTGTAGAGAGATGCTCAAGTAGTAATATACTACCAAACAAAATTCAGTAAGTGAGAAATATTAAGAGTGGAAAAATGAGAAATTCCTCTTTAATTTTGGAAACTAAATCTAGTGATGAGAAAACTGAAGGATTTCACTTTTTTTGTCACTAATTTTAGTAAGGGAAACGTTTAGTCGCCACAAAAGTCAATAAGGCATATTTGTGAGTTTAACTAAGTTGGTAGAAATAATACATAATATATGCAAGGTCTAGGGTCGAAGAACATCACCAAAACAAAAGTCAATAAGACACCTTATCAAAATAGGTTTGTTTGTTTTGTTTCTGTCAAAAAAAATAGGTTTTTGTTTGTGTATAATTTTTTTCTCTCTCGTTGGGTTACATGCAACTCACTTTTTCGTACGGGAATAACACCCGTCTTCCATGGAGTAATTACCTATTGCAACACTTTTAACTTTATCATGTTGTAAAAAAAAAAAAAACTTTATCATGCAAGATGGGGGTGTTATTTATAAAGACAAACGAGTATACAAATTAGTGTAATGTGAAAAAAGGAAGAATAGAAGGTTATGTTTCAAGCTAAAATATGTAATAAAAAAAAAAATACAGAAGAGTTGATTTATTTGATTTCTAAAAAAATAAAATTATGTGGGGGGATTGATTTTTTAGATTAACATAGATTATCTTTGTCAAAGAAAATTCTGTTAAGATGTGTGGGACTCTAAATGTTGGTGCATCTTTTAGTTTAAATTTTAAACTTGATTCATCGCATTATGGGATATATATTTCTTTCTGTTAGACCAAACTATTGATTACATGAGTTGGTTTAATTTCTTTTCTTGACTACTTGGGTTCACAAACTATTTTTAAAAATACTCTTAAAACTGACATTGTTAATTTTAAATCATATAATCAAATAAAATGGACAAATACAATTAGGGTTTATTTGATGATTTGAGAAAAAGAAGATAAGATATGACAATTTATCATATCTCGTCCTTATTTAGTTTTTGACGAGCCTTCATGACATGACAACTTAGTGATCTAGTCACCTTCCTTTTGCATATTTGTTTTCTTTGTCTTAGAAATCCTCTTTGTAAAAGACTTATCGTTACTTATAGTTGAATACTTATTCAAATATCTACGGCTTTCACTTTCCTCGTCAATATATCTCTGATAAAATGTGTTATCCGTCCCTGCAAATATAGCACATTTGGATTTTGATCCCTGCAAAAAAAAAAAAAACTTTTGCAAAACATTCATGCAAAAAAATTTGTTTTTTAAAATAGTCTTTGGACCCTTTTTTTTTTGCTGATTTGGCACAATCTTATCACATGGCAGTTGTTGATTGTAACATATTGTATATGTGGTGCACACGTGGCAATTAAAACTTATATTAAAATTTAGGCTTAATTGCATGTTTGGTCCCTTATGTTTATTTTAAATTTCAAGTTGGTCCTTTATGTTTAAAAGTTTTAAGTTGGTCTCTTATGTTTTAAGAGTTTCAAGTTGGTTCAAAAAATTACTCACATTTGAATAAGTGTCCCTTCTGTCACTTCACTGATTAAAGATTTCAGTTGACAATGTGGATGGTAGAATTTAACTTATTTAGAAAATCAGTTTTAAAACATTTTTTTTTAATTTTTCTGTTTTATTTAACTCAATATCATATCGCGGAAGAGATTAACTTGTTCCAACGTGAGTAACATTTTGGACCAACTTTAAAACTTTAAAACGTAAGAGATCAACTTAAAACTTTTAAAACATAAGGGATCGACTTAAAACCTAAAATAAACATAAATGATCAAACATGCAATTAAGCCTAAAATTTATAAAACAAAATAAAAGAATAGAAAATAATTTATTATTTATTTAATTGATTAATTAAAAGAAGAAAAGAGAAAGAGGTTGAACATAAATAGATTTATAAACCTCATCCTCCGCCCTTCTCTTTAGTGTCTCTTTCATCAAAAATCATCAAAAGCTACTCTCTTCTTCTTTCACTCTAATGTGAATTCGTTAAAAATCACACCAATAAAATACTTGATGTGTAGAGCAAATTAATCAAGCAACCAAAATAATGTGGGGTAAACACAAGCAAAAGTAGAAAACAACGAGAGAAAGAGAGAGAACACACGAAAATTTGTTTACCCAATTCGGTACAATACTGATCTAGTCTGGGGGAGAGAGCAGCTCTCCGTTCCACTATAATGATTATAATGATGAGTAACTTTACAAAAGATTCCAAAGGGTTACAAGAATCAGTTTCAAACCTAATTCTATCCAAAGTCCCGAATCTCTTCCCGTGACCAAGAGACTCAATCCTAATAGTGTTTCTACAAGGTGAATCAATGGATATTCAATCTGTATTTATAGAGAAATATAACTCATAAATTTGAAACGATATCACGCTGAAGATACTTTTTTTTTCCTCCTTCAGTGCAAAATATATTTGCATCAAATCTTCCTTCATACGGTATATAAATATATTTATTGTCCATAAATATATTTTCAGCAACAATCTTCTGGAAACACAAGACACTCAAATTATTCATCTATCAAATTTTGAGTAAATTTCAACACACTCAACTCTCAATTTAACACAACACACAATTGGAAAGAAAATTACCACCAGCAACACTACATTCAAATCTGTGAGAACCCTTTTATATTCTCACAAAAGGAAACAAAATCAACATCCACCTTTCTCTGGTTCTGTTAATGGAGTTGTTAAAATTTGAAAGAATAAGAGAGGCTAAAGCACTAGTTTTCCCATAGAAACAAAAATCCATGAGAATACAGGGAAACGACATATGCTGGATCTTGCGAATGAATGATTTTTATTCCACAATTTTTTCATGGATTTGGTAAATGATTTTTGTTCAACAATGTTTTCATGGATTTGGTGTTGACGATGGATTTGAAGGACTATTTTTGTTCAACAATTTTTTTCGTAGGTTTGATGTGCAGAAGGCTAGAAATTTCTTGTGTTTTGCCATAGATGCAGTGTTCACTAAACTTGAGATATTAAGTCTTGCCTCAACTTAACACACCTTCACTTCGATGCCACATACTGGTTTTTCTGGGATTTGTCATTACCATGCTACTCCCTCTAAATTATAGTCGTTTAAGGTTTGTACACGATTATTAAGAAAATGATTAATTGTGTTGATTTCAATGGTAAAATTAATATCATTTACTAAAACACCTTTATTAATTGTAGTTAGTGGAGTAGTTAAGTTAAATGAAATTCAATAAATAAGGATGTAATAATGGAAAAAAGTAATAAATGTTGTATTGGTATTCTAAAGTGACAATTATTTTAAGAAAAAGAAAAAATACTAAAGAGACAATTATTGTGAGATGGAGGAAGTACATGACCACCAAGAGATTGGACCTTTCAGAAGATAAATGCCATGATTTCTAACACCTTTCATGATTACAAGGGATCCCTTCAACACAATGTCCGCTTATTAAAAACAAATTTCATAATTGACCATACGTTGTGTCATAAGAGAGTTCCAGGGATCATTTATACTGGGTTAAGCACCATGTCTTAACCCAAAATTTTAAAGCATTGAGTTTGTCTTCGTGAATTTAACTCAGTTCGTATGGACAATGTATAATATATGCAAGGTCCGAGGTTCAATCCGGCCACCACAAAAAAAAACATTGGGTTTATATTTCCTCTCACTTATATATTGTTCGACCTTCACATTTTCAAGCGATGTGAGATTTCTAACTCACCTAACGCTTGCCACACACAATCTTCCCGTCAAGAGTGAGTTATACATTCATATGCTTCCCCCTCAACCGGAAACTTTTTTCATCCACATACACTTACACCGTCGTTGGCTGCTCAACGCAACACGCTGCCTAACTACCATTCTCTGAAAGACTTTCGACACAAAGAGCCGCTCGAACTCTTTGTCGAACCACTGATTCAAATAGCACTTGTGTGGTAGTGTCATGAGCGACCACACAAGTGAGTTAGACATCACATTTTACTCAACTTGAAGACATTAAAATTATAACCTTTCTCACTTACATATTACTCAACCTTCAATTTTTCAAATAACGTGGAACTTCTAACTCACTTTATACTTGCCAAAACACCATCCCCTTCCTTTTTTTCTAGTCGTGAAAGCTAATTGCTTTATATAATTAAGCAATACGAGACATATTCCAAGTATAGTGTGCTATCTGAAATTTGAAATTTATAGCAAAATTAATTATGCTTTAGTAAAACAAAAAATTATACTAGTGTCGAGAAAAATAACTCAGAATAATTATATAGAAATATGAATTACTTCTATCAATTGGATTAAAATGGATCTCACATCATGACTTGCAAGTTGCAAGTGTACGATTCATTTCAAATTGTTGAATTTGTCTTCAAATCATGATGTTGTGAAACCCAAAATCGTGTCGCGATTTTGTTGGTAGAATGTATTGTTTTTGCTGAAGGCAAAATTGTGGCACGATTTGTGCAGGCGTGACGCGATTTCTGGATAAGGTTGTCGTACCTTGGGTCGTACGCAAAAATCGTGGTGCGATTTTCTTAGGCATGGCGCGATTTTGTCTGTCATTGTGTACTATTTAAGTGTTTCAGCTCATTTTTGAAGAGAGAAAGAGAGAGAGGTTCAAGAGAGAAAAATTTGGGAAATCAAAGGAGGTAACTTTAGGGTTGAGAGTCTTTGATTAGAGTTCTCTTGGGTTGGGAAACATTGTAAACACCTTGGGTGAGTGAAAATTATTGAGTGTCTTGTTCATTTGTGAGATTGAGAAAATGGGTAGAAATTAGGGTTGTTCTTTGTGAGCTTGTTGAAGCTAATTTCTTGTAACCCATTTATATCTCTTTGTAAGAACTCATTGATAGTGGATTGGAGAGATCGATCTCTCCCCGAGAGTAGGTCAAGTTGGACCGAACTGGGTCAACAATCTTTGGTGTGTTTGTTTCTCTTCTCTCTTTATCTTTTGCTTGTGGTTTTGTGTTTTTCACTTTGATTCCTAGATTAGATATAGGTGTTGTTATTGTTGTTATTGCTTGTGTTTACGTTGATATTGGTTACTACTTTCCTTTGCTCCACACATCATAGCTTGTATTGGTGTGATTTTGAGTCGGAATTCACAACAATTGGCGCCCACCGTGGGGCATATGAGTGAATTGGTTTAGTGAGTACCATGAGTTCAAAGTGGGATATTGAGAAGTTCACCGGAAGTAACGATTTTGGGTTATGGAAGGTGAAGATGCAAGCGGTGTTGATACAACAAAAGTGTGAGAAAGCTTTGAAGGGTGAAAGTGCATTACCGGTCACCATGTCACAAGCGGAGAACACCGAGATGGTGGACAAGGCTAAGAGTGCCATTGTCTTGTGCCTCAGGGATAAAGTTTTAAGGGATGTCGCGAAGGAACCTATCGCGGCGTCGATGTGGTCAAAGTTGGATTCATTGTACATGACCAAGTCTTTGGCTCATAGACAATTCCTTAAGCAACAACTCTACACATTCAAGATGGTGGAGTCAAAGACCGTGACGGAGTTCAACAAAATCCTTAATGATTTAGAGAACATTGAGGTGCAACTTGAGGACGAAGACAAAGCTATACTCTTGTTGTGTGCTCTACCGAGATCATTTGAATTCTTCAAGGATACCATGCTCTATGGCAAAGAAGGCACTGTCACCTGATGAGTAAAACCGCAAGTGTACGGTTTTACCGAAGTAGTAAAAAGAGAGTATCGTTCCAACAGGGAGTTGTTAAATTTAATTAACTTTTAGGAGATGATTAGAAGAAAGTTTAGTTGTAAATATTGGGTTTTTAGAAGTTAAAAAGAATAATAATAAAAAGCACCTTGAGATTATTGGTTCATCATAATAACAAATCCTTCACAAACAAACCCTAAACCGTAACTTTATATTCGACCTACTTTCTAAAGACAAGTTTCTCTTTAGCGTATCAAAGCTTCTTTAGAAGTGCAGTGAGTGTGTTCCTCTAGCAACCACGCCTATTCTCATGGTTGATTGCTATTAGAATCCTTGAAGAACGAAACTTTATATGTCTCAAGGTTTGCTAGACTATTCTCATGTTTTGCAACCCTTGTCTAAATTCACTTGTTCCAATATCAAAGCTTCGCTGTCGCTTTATGAATTGATATTTGAGATGAAGAATTAACAAATACTAACCCTCCGCTGTCGCTTTATGAGTTTGGTATTTGTTAATTCATTATAAAAACAGTGAATTAGATTAGAAATTAGATTTATATAAAATTACAGTTTATGGCTTGGTTTGATTAGGATTATGTCATTAGACTTATCCAACAATCCCAAGACAAGAAGAGTCTACTCACTCATGTTCATCGTAGACATAGAAGAGAAGAAGAAGAACATAAAATAAATAACAAGAAAGTAAAAGAAGAACTTTTATTAAGAAAGACAATTGTCACTATTGAATTCCAAGAACAAAAGATGAATTGTTGTGATAGCTAGCTACTCTATTTATAGTTTACAATGACTTAAGCCCTAAGAAATATAACACTAGAATATTCCACAAGAAACCACAGACTTTTAGGTCAAAAGTAAACTAATAGGTAGCTTGTCCATGAAGCATAAGCAACAAAAGAGTGTCCTGAAGGTTGGCACGGCCGTGCTGCTGGTGGCACGGGCCGTGCCAAGTTACTGACTTAGGAAGTTACATATTTTTGTCACATATTTCGTATTTTCATCCCGAATCAGCTCCTAATCCTCTTTCTTTTGCTCCAAGACTCAATCTGTCAGATATTTGTTCCTGAAATATAATAACTTGCAATTGAAGTAAAATAATTCTAAAACGGAAATAATATTAAATAAAACGAAATCAAATCTAAATAAAACATACTCAAATAATATATTAAAAACACTAACTTATTGACTCATCACTAAGATATAAAGTCTTAGTGGAGAGGAAAAATTATGCCTTTTTTGTTGACTTTGAATATGAGAGTCTACCTGACTATTGTATTCATTGCAACAAAATTGGGCACTATGTTGATGTCTGCAGATTTGCTAACAAGCCAGATGGTAACACTGATGCAGATAAGTCAAGGAAAGTTAACTAGGAGACTAGGAAGGAATATGCTCCAATTAGAGATGGAAGGAAAAAAACATGGTAGCAATGATGACAATCCTATTGTGATCAATGGTAACAATGAAAGGAACAATATTGATCCTCTAGTCAATAAGGGAAAGTCCCCCATCAGAGATCTACAAACAGATAAAGCTGGCACCAGTAAAGAAGTTGATAACCTCATACCAGAGCAATCAAATAGATTTGATTCTCTTGTACTTGTTGATAAGGAACACAATGATGATAATAGGGATACAATGAGAAATGCAGACATACAACTTGAAGCTAAAATAAATCAAGTGATGCAGGACAACCAGTTGAATGCAAATGACAAATATGGCAGAAATGATGATGAAGATCACAGCTCCTCCTGCTCAGAATTTGTGGAAGCATCTAATATGGAGAACTTTGAGGTACAAGTTGATATGAATGAGGTAAAGTCTGATACTCCAGTTCCTGCTAATTTACAACAGTTAGAAAGAAAGAATAAAGCTTTTTTGGATCAATCTTGGGCAAATATTGCTGACAATGATGAAGCAGAACACAGATTGTTGAAAGATTTGGAAAAATAAGAAGTATTTTATATTGTTAATGATGGCTTCCAAGTTGTTAAATCCAGAAACAAGAAAAACATTGCAGTGAAGAACGGTTATGCCACTAGAGGTAAAACTGTTAACTTCAAACCTTTTAAATGAAGATCATCTATTGGAACATAAGGGGACTGGCCAATTCCCCCTCTAAACTGGCCCTCTATAGACTAATCTCTTTACATAAACCTGACTTTATCTTAATAGCTGAACCCTGGATGAAGTTTGACAACTTCCCTTCATCTTGGCTCAATAGATTAGGTATTAAGCTTTTCTCCTGTAATCTCAGAGAAAATATTCTACCTAATTTATGGTGTTTTTGTACAAATTACATTAACCCTATTGTTTTAGACAAAGATGATCAACAAGTGTCTTTCTCTTTCATGTTGGATAACAAAGAATTCTTTATGTCTGCCATTTATGCTTCCACAAATCACATAAGAAGAAGAAACTTGTGGCAGAAGTTATCTCTGCTTCAATCTAATCATGATGCACCTTGGTGCTTCATAGGGGATTACAATGTTATTTTAGGTGCTCATGAATATTGTGGTCACTCTTCACCTGCTAGATTGCCAATGGAAGAGTTCCAAACATGGACAGATAACCATAATCTGCTCCATATTCCAACCAGAGGCTCTGAATATACTTGGGACAACAGGAGGCCATGTAGAAGACACACAAAGAAAAGATTAGACAGATCCATTTGTAACCAAAATTGGATTGACAACTGCTCCAACATTTCTTGCACCACTCTTCTTAAAACCAGTTCTGATCATTACCCTCTACTGCTAGAATTCAACAATACCATTCATCAATTTCCCTCAAGTTTAAAATTTATGAAAATGTGGACTCTTCACAACAATTGCAAACAAGTTGTTCAAGACTGTTGGAATGTGAACATTGCTGGCTGCCCTATGTACATTCTCAGCACCAAACTCAAGTTGTTAAAGAACAAGTCGAAGGTTTGGAACAAGGAGGTATTTGGAAATGTCCATGCTTTAGTATATGATGCTGAGCAACATCTGGCCAACATTCAAAACCAAATTCAATTAAGTGGTCATTCTGATCATTTAATGAATGAAGAGAAAAAAGCTCAAACCAACTTAGAAGATGCCCTTAACAAACATGAAACATTCTGGCAAGAAAAATCTAAGCTTAGATAGCATGTGGATGGTGACAGAAACAGGAAATATTTTCAGAGTAACGACCATCAAAAACAAAACTAAGATCATTTCCTCCATCAGAGATAGAGATGAGATTATTTCTGATCGACAAAAAATCTCTGAACATTTTGTTAATTATGAGCAATGTTATATTTATCAGTGAGAAATATATTTTATACTTTTTTCTGTGTGCTGTTTATTTTTTATTTTTTATTAGTGATAAATCTTTGTACCATGTCCTGTAGGTTTTTGTCCCATATATTTTCTTAACTAACATTGGGTACAAAATATTTCTATAAAATATTTGATTATTTTATATACAAAAATCTGTTAAAATATTCAAATTATTCCCATTGTGATTTTCTTTTTTAGAAAACTCATTGTCAATCTTATATGCTTATATTTGCGTGTATAACAATATTGTTCCTGTTTTAATGTTGACAACATAAAGTGACATTAAATTTAACTCATTAGTTAGTGAAAAATATTTGTCAGGTATATACGTTTTATAATAATATTAAATTACCTTAAAAATAAATATTAATTTTGTTAAGGAAAACATATAGCATAAAAAATTAAAGGATAAAGAAAATTACTTTCCAAGTCTACAACTTTGTTATTAGAACATAACATAATTAAACATAACTAATCAGTTATACTTACTTTTTCTTTATTTCAATTATACTTGCTTTTTCTTTATCTCAATTATGTTATTGGATAAAGAAAGATGAAGGTAGATTCAAATTTTTTTGAATCTGACTTTGAGAGTGGGAAGAAATGGGAGAGAGTGAGGTAAAGGGAAATAAGGAAGAAAAGAAAGAAAAAAAAGAGAAAGAGAACGTCGTGTGACAGAAGAAATTACAGTGTTTTGTGAAAAGCGATTTTAAGGATTGAAAATGACTAAAGTAACCCCTCTATATGAATATGGTTAGTTATTGAGGCATGGGTAAAATTAGAAAAAAGTGAAAAGTTGAAATGGATGAATTCTAAACCATAAGAAGCAGTTGAAATTTCAAAATTACCCAATAAAACAGTTAAATTTTTTATTTTAATTGGGGTAGTTACGTTATTTTGATAGACATTTGTTTTTATATATAGATAGTCGAAGATTGTTGTTGGTGTCATTAAAAAAATAAGAATTAAGATTATAAATTTTTGTTATATTGTTAGTTTCATTGAAATAGATAATCATTGTTAGTTTGATTTGTCATAATTTGAAGGTAAAAAATATTTATATTTTTACTTTTAATCGAAATTAAAATTTCATAAAAAAAACACCGTTCATAATTTTTAAACGTCGGCGCAATAAAAATAGCGGAAAGATGGGCACGTGAGTGCCCGTCTTTCCGCTAGTATTAATAAAAAAAAGTATTGGTCAAATTACACTTGTGGTCGTCTTTAAATTATTTAATTATAATAAGTTTGTCATTTAAATTATTTCCATTCCACTTACGTCTTTTAAATTATTTAACTGTAACAAGTTTGTATTTTGAGAAAATTACACTCACCTCTCTTGAGTTTTAGTCAAAGGACACATACAGCCCCTCTAGTTTTAAAACTTAAACTAACCACCCTTGAGTTTTCATCAATTAGACAAACAAATCCCTTCCATACTAACACTGTTATTTATGTTAATATTCCGTTAATTTTTAGTTTTTAGAATCTGATATGTTTGTTAACTTGATTATGTGTAATGGCCGTAGGGGTATTCATGGGTTGGGTCAACCCAGAAAACCCTGTCAAACCCACCTAAAAAACCCAAAAAATGGGTTGGGTTGGGTAATTGCGTGGGTATGGTTTATAAAAATAGAAAACCCATAAAAATAAATGGGTTTCAGGTAAAACCAGACGTAAACCCAAAAAATCCACTTACTCAATAACGTTAATATTTTTTATCTTTATTTTCATAGGGTAGAAGAATGTTATATTTTCAAAACATACATTGCACCCTATATATTGAAAATCAAAACATATTAGAGTTACAAATTAATATGTTGCACTTTTTGGTTATTTTGATACTAATGCAATTTTATGTAATGCAACTTTAGTTTGTTGCAAGTATTTTTTGATGAAGTTTATTATTTGATATTCTATGATGCATAAAATTATACTACCTCCGTCTCTAAATATAGGAGCCTTTTGCAAAAATCATGGAGATTAAGAAAGTTGGTTGTAGTATCAAATTTGTATATAATTACTATTGTTTTTACAATTTTATCCTTAAGAGAGAGAGAGAAAGAGTTAATTTATGTTTTCAACATAATATTTATTGTTGATTGAAGAAAAAGATGCAAAATAAATAAGGGTATTGATGAGTCAATAATTAGTGTTTTTAATATAATATTTGAGTTCGTTTTATTTATATTTGAGTTTGTTTTATTTAATATTATTTCCTCTTTAGAACTATTTTACTTCAATTGCAAGTTATTTAATTTCAGGAACAAATATTCTAAAGATTGAGTCTTGGAGCAAATTAAAGAACAGGATTTGGAGCTGATTCGGGTTGAAAATACGAAGATTCGGTACAAAAATATGACATCCCCCAAGTTAGAGACTTGGCACGGCCCGTGCCACCAGCCACACGGCCGTGCCAGCCTTCAGGATTCCTTTTGCTACTTTTTGCTTCATGGACAAGTTACCTATTAGTTTACTTCTAACCTAAAAGCCCGTGGTTTCTTGTGGAACATTCTAGTGATATATTTTCTTAGGGCTTAAGTCATTGTAAACTATAAATAGAGTAGTTAGCTATCACAACAATTCATCTTTTGTTCTTGGAATAAAAGTTCACCTTTATTTTATTTACTTTTATGTTCTTCTTCTTCTTCTCTTCTATTCTATGTCTACAATGAACGTGAGTGAATAGACTCTTCTTGTCTTGGAATTGTTGGATAAGTCTAATGAGGTAATCCTAATCAAACCAAGTCTTAAACCCTAATTTTATGTAAACCTAATTTCCAATCTATTTCACCGTTCTTATAATTAATAACAAATATTAATCGATGGATCGAAAGATGAAGTTTATTAGTTGTTATTGATTCATCACAAATATTAAGCGATGGATCGAAAAATGAAGTTTTAATATTGAAACAAGTGAATATAGACAAGGATTGCAAAACATGAAAATAGTCTAGCAAACCTTGAGACAATAGAGTTTCGAGCTTCAAGGATTTCAATAGCAATCAACCGTGAAAATAGGCGTGGTTGCTAGAGAAACACATTCACTGAGACCGAAAGGAAATGTGATAGGCTAAAGAGAAACTTGTCTTTAGAAAGAAGGTCTAACATAAAGTTCTAGGTTTAAGGTTTGATTTGAGAAGGGTTTGTCACCATGACGGACCAATAATCCCAAGACGCTTTTATTTTTATTATTTTCTTTTAATTAAAAATCCAAACTTTATAA
>Ga0315914_1001410_pt1 | contig 35670 bp, 28 predicted proteins | sample MpolenodulesMG_FD_203920 | JGI IMG/M metagenome (GOLD analysis project Ga0315914, IMG submission 203920) | Medicago polymorpha root nodule microbial communities from Los Angeles, California, United States - elongated nodules | ecosystem: Host-associated > Plants > Roots > Nodule | place: USA...
AGAATCTTTAAGAGTAGTACTTTGATTATGGATCCTGCACACTTGAACAAATTGTTTAGCATATCCAATTGATTATTTTTAATACCTTGTTATTGTCAAAACTCAATAGGTGACTTGTGAAACACCCATGTTCCAACATACGACACTTGTGCACCAAAGTATCAAAATCTCTAATCTCTTGAACACACATATACTGATAAATATCCGGCCTAAGCCCACTTTCAAACTTCACACACTTCGAAACCATGGCATCCTCAACATTAATGTACGGACAAAACCTCGAAAGCTCTTCAAACTTAGCAGCATACTCAGCCACAGACGAACTCCCTTGCTTCAAGTTCAAGAACTCCACTTCCTTCCCAGTCCTCAAATCATCAGGAAAATACTTCCTCAAAACCTAAGTCTGGAACCTTGACCAAGGTACAACTTCTCCATCGGTCTCAAGTCTCCCCTTAGCATTCGTCCACCAATACTCAGCCTCCTTAGCAAGCATGTGAGTAGCCAACCTGACCTTCTGATCATCACTAGTCACCATAGCACGGAAGATCCTCTCCATGCCTTGCACCCATGTCTGAGCTCCCTCCGGGTCAAACCTTCCCTTGAATGTTGGCGGATTGTTTCGTAAGAAACGATCGAGCCTCTGCTCTTCAGCTTCTCCCTCATTCCAACGACCAATCGCCGCCTGCTCATTAGACTGAGCCAAAACTTGGGCCATTGCAGCCAAAGCTTGTGCAATCGCAGCATCATCTCTGCCACCAGCCATCTCACTTCTACACAAAACTAACCAACAGATAATAACAACAGCACAACAAAACAAGTACCGAAGATAATCCATTACCATTTGTGTGCAAACAGGACATTCAACGAATACTAGTCCGGACAAGACTGACCACGGCTTTGATACCAACTTATAACGCCCTATTTCTATTAAAGCGATAAAACACGCGAATAAAGCATATATTCAAGAAATAAACGCTACGTCTTAAACAAATAACATCAACATGCATATATAAAATTTCTCAACACTCGCAGCAGATATAAATCATACATCTCCAAAGTATACATGCCATGAGATCAATATACATCATCATATAAAATCTCAAAATCCCGACATATGGGTCAAATCTCAATAACAAATAAATCCAACAAAAACATAAAGACCAACGTCCTAATCAGAGCCTAATCTAAGACTCCCAGAAACGATAACGGAGATTAGCTCCCGCTATCCAAACACTCACCAAAAAGCAAACTACTCCTGCACTCCGTCTACCCATTCATGCAAACAGGTAGGCGGTCAAAACCATTGGGGGTTAGCTTCACATCAATCATAATCCACATAAACAGTTTGACATAAATGAATCAAATTAAGTCTCAATTAATTATCAGGAGCAATTAACTTTCATATGCACATACATACAACAATTACAAATGTCACAAGTATATATTCATTAAACACACTTACCAACAACAATCATCATTCACATGCATCACTTAAGACTCATGTCAATATGATATGCACCTATACACGACACATATATGCATATGGTACCATATCACCGACAACAAGATGCCAACAGAACATCTTATGTAAGAGTACACCTCCTCTTACGATTCAACTATGTAAAAGTACACCTCCTTTTACATTTCTCATATGACTCAATATGATTTATGATCCATGGACATACAAGCAAAGACCCAATAATGGTTGTGGTGATCAACAAAAATCCATATTTGAGAAACCTAATGGCTCTATGAAAAGCCATCTTAAACCATTATTCATTCAAGCCAAAGTTGATGATGTTGGAGTCCACAAGGTGTTGGTGGATGGTGGTGCTGCTGTCAAACTAATGCCTCAATCTCTACTAAAAAAATTGGGAAATGTGGTACAGATTTGAAACCTCACAACATAATTATGTCGAACTATGAAGGGAAAGCTGGGTTTTCTCTTGGTGCTCTCCAAGTGAATCTCACTGAAGGATCTGTTACCAGACCGACATCGTTTATAGTGGTGCCATCAAAAGCTAACTTCAACTTGCTTTTAGGATTATCATTTGGAGCACCTTTGATTATCATTTGAAAGAATGAGAAAATATAGATTAAAAATGAATCCATTGAAATGTGTCTTTGGCGTATGTGCAGGCGACTTCTTAGGTTTTGTTGTGCACAAAAAAGGTAGAGGTTAATCAAAATAAAACTAAGGCTATTCTGGAAACTAAGCCTCCTTCAACGAAAAAAGAATTTCAGTCTTTGTTAGGAAAAATAAACTTCTTGAGAAGGTTTATTTCTAACTTAAATGGAAAAACACAAGTATTTTCACCACTACTTCGACTGAAGAAAGAAGATAGTTTTAACTGGGTGCAGGAACACCAAAAAGCTTTTGACGCGATCAAAGATTATTTGACAATGCCTCCAATCAGGAATAAGAGTTTGAAGTTATACATTTCAGCATCTGACTGGACAATAGGGAGCATGTTAGCCCAAGAGGATGAAAATGGTGTCGAAAGAGTCATCTACTACCTTAGTATAGTTTTGAATGATGATCCGAAACTAGACATAGTCCTGTTGAAAATTGTGTCTATGTCTGTATTTTTCATGCTGTGTTGATTCCATATCAACTTCAAGGCCATATCAATCCAATGTACATATTAGCAAAACTTATACACCTTAGAGCCTTTCACATAATCTTTGTCAACACTGAGTACAACCACAAACACTGAATCAATCAGAAAGAACTGCATCCACCCCTTTTCACGAAACTTTAGACTGAAAGAACATCCTGATTTTACAAGGACAACTGATTCTATTGATTTTGTGTTAGAATTTATCATTGAAATGGTAGATAGATTTCATAGAGCCTCTCCATTGTTTTCAATACTTCTAATGAACTTGAAGGTGATGTTATGAATGTTCTTTATTCTATGTTCCCTTCTTTATACACCATTGGCCCATTTGCTTAATTTTTAATCTAAAGTCCACATAATCACTTAGAATCTTTAGATTGCATTCTTTGGAAAGAAGATACTAAGTGTCTTGAATGGTTCAAGTCATAAGAAACAAGTTCTATTTGTTTACGTAAATTTTGGCAGCATCACGATTATGTCTCCTGAGAAATTGTTAGAGTTTGCTTGAGGTTTGGCCAACAGCTAGAAACCGCCTGATCTTGTGATCGGTGGCTCAGTGGTTTTGTCATCTGAGTTTTTGAAATAAATTTCAGATAGAGGCCTAATAGCAAGTTGGTGTGCACAGGGGAAGGTGTTGAATCACCCTTAAATTGGTGGATTCTTGACTCGTTGCGGATGGAACTCAACTACGGAAAGCATATGCACTCGAGTGCCAATGCTGTGTTGGCCATTCTTTGGTGATCAACCAACAAACTGTAGATTTATTTGCAATGAATGGGAGATCGGGATCGAAATTGATGCGAATGTGAAGAGAGAAGAGGTGAGAAGCTTGTCAATGAATTGATGGTGGGAGAGAAAATGAGGAAAAAGAAGGCAGACGAGGACACCATACTTGGCGGGTCCTCATACATGAACTTGGAGAAAGTGATAAAGGAAGCGTTGCTTAAACAAAATTTGATTTAATGTTTTTCTTTCTGCAAATGAGCTCTAAGCTAGTTCATTGATCTTTTATTGTTGAATTGATTTATTGAACAATAAAAAACAATGCACAGTTTGAAAGTTCTTGCTATATCTAAATTGTAAGCTGTTGCATACCTTATAGTTTTCACTATACACTTCAATATAGAAAAAGGATATTAATAACATGTCAAGCTTTATAGAATTTTCCAAGGGCTTGATTAGACTTCATGTATTCTACATGTGTTATGATTGGATCTTCTTCTTGTTTTTAAATGGTTGGGGGTGTGGTCGCTGTGGTTAGTTTAGCAGTAAACTTATAATTTGCACTGTCATATTTAAACAAATTTTAAATTCTATAACCCTAATTCATTGCATAATATAAAATGCACATAATCACTTTGTTGTCGAAAAGGTATGCATAATCGGCCGAACTGTGTGATCATTCACTGTGTTCTTGCTGGTTATCTTCTTAATTTAGAACTGCATCTGTCAGAAATATATTCAATAAGAGAAAATCAACGTAGAAGTAAAGTACTTCTTTGCAGGAAAAAAAAATCACTTTAATCTAATTTTGTTTAAGAAACAACTCCTTAATCAGTTTGTCCAAGTTCATATATGGCCTTTTGCCTTGTCTTCTTTCCCTTCTCTCCCACCATTAATTCATTGATCAGCTGCTCCACCTCCTCTCTCTTCACATTGGTATCAATTTCGATTCCAATCTCCCACTCATTGCAAATATATCTGCAGTTTGTTGGCTTCTCATCAAAAGGTCAACACAACATTGGTACTCCTGCACAGATGCTTTCCATTTTGGAGTTCCATCCACAATGAGTCAAGAATCCTCCACCTGAAGAGTGGTTCAACACTTGCTCTTGCGGACACCAGCTTGCTATTTTCACAAACTTGGATGACAAATTCACCGAGCCACCAATGACAAGGTCGAGACTAATTATCCACAAAAAAGGTTGCTTGCTGTTGGCTAAACCCAAAGCAAACTCTAACAATTGCTCTAGAGTCATAACCATGATGCTGCCAAAATTCACATAAACTACAGAACCTCGTTTCTTAGATTCAAGCCATTCGACATTTCGTATCTTATTTCCCAAGATTGGAACCTGTATAAGCCAAGTAGTTATGCTGACTTTGATTAAAATATGAAGATAAAGGGCCAATGGAGTAAATAGAATGGAAAATAGTAGTACAGCATTTAATACATCACTCTCAAGTTCATTAGAAGTATAGAAAACAATAGCCTTGGCTCCATGAACTCTATATGCCGCTTCAATGATAAATTTTACCATTAAATCATTAGGATCTGTAGTTTTTATAAAATCACGCAGGTCCTTTAGTCTAAAGTTTTGCAAACCTGGAATCCAGTCAACTTTAGTTTTCAAATATCCATCTGTCAAATAACTCTCATCTGCATATCATAATCACAGAAACCATTAGCTTGAAACTCCGAACTCCTAATATATATCGCATTAACTCATATACTACACGCTATATTGTAGATATCCTCTCAATTTCTCAAAAGTAAGAACTTCCACAGTACAACTTCGAGTATATAAAGACTCAATAATTTCGTCCGTACTAGAAATGCTTTGTCTTTATGCTCGTTAAACTAAACAATAGTAATGAAGCTCTTCGTTTCTGCATAACAATCCTACACTATGGACAAAGAAAGAACATAAATGGTTACCTTTGATGGGAATGACACCATTATCGATCAATGTACGAATGTGCAAAGCAGACAAAAAAGAACAAACACTTGCTGTACCAAACAGAACAACAGGGATGCCATGTTCTTCAGCAGCTTGAATACTAAATGTCATGCAAACATCGAAAACTAAGCATCTAACAGGAGGAATAAGACCAACCTTGGACGAAACTTTAAGTTTAGCAAGAAGTTCACAAAAGGGTTGATATAAAATTAAGTGGCAAATATAAAATTGGTTAGAGTTTATTAATAAAGGTTGATTTCTTAATCTTCTACTGCTTTATATAATAAACATCACATGTATTCATTTTACTTACTTTTATCAAAACGATTCCCTATGAATTTTACTCTCATTGAAGCACACATTTCACTTAGGAAGAAAAAAAAAATCAAAATCTCAACAATCCGCCATAGGAAGTTAAAAAGAAAAAGGTTTTTGCCCCTAACCGTAACTCATCGACGGTTGTGGGGGTTGATGGACGACTTTCTATGTGGGGTTTATGGTACTTTCGTCCTACGGAATTTGAGCAAATTTCGGTTTGCTTCCTATCATATCATCGATTTTGTACAATCAAAATTCATAAAGGTACAAAACTAAAAAATCTTCAAATTACAAGAATGAAAACTAAATTTTGTTTACAGGTGATAAACCGGAAATGATGTATATTTTTTTTTGGTCAAGTAGTCTAGTGGCTAGATTCACACACATTATGTGTGGAGAAGTGGGAAATTCGGGATTCGAACCCCGCCCCTGCACAAATTATCCTACACTTATGGGACAAAATGATAGCTCTGTTTAATTTAAACCGAATCATATGTGGGTGTAAAAAAAAATCTCGTTTGCAATATGTCATTGTCTTTGTTTTTTGGAAGTTGCATTATGTCATTGTCATGGAGAGGGAAAAACTATTATTTCTTTTTTGTCCATATTTTCTTAATAATTGTGAAAGGAAAATTACATCCCAGATAAAAAGTTATTCCATCTTTGCTAAAAAAAAAAAGTTATTCCATCTTTAAAAAAAAAAAAAATTACTCTGAAAAAAAAGTTATTCCATCTTAAAAAAAAATAAAAAAAATTACTCCATCTGTATTTTTTTTCTGAAAGGTACTCCATCTGTATTTTATTATGAAACGTTTTGACATTTTCATTAAGATTAAGAAATGTAATTAATTTTATATTAAAAAAGTAAAGATTATGATTAATTTTTTTATTAATGACATGTAAGAAAAAGACTAAAATAACATAGTAACACTCCGTTCGGTCTTAATTATAAACAACTTTCACTTTTTAGATTAATTAAATAAATGATGTATGTCGTTTATATATATGGTAGAAAATAATGATGAACGATTGTTCCTTTCCACCCTTTAGCATGCCACAGTGTGTTCTGATTTATCGTCCACTATGAATGTAAACAGTAAACTCTTCACAGTTTTGTCCTTCGTAAAAGACTCAACATTGATGGAAGAGTATGAGTATTGTATATAAACTACCATTGATATCAACTTCCGAGGGATGTAAAACTTTTGAAGTGTAAAAAAGCAATAATGCATTGTACGGTAAAACACAAATTTTTTTTTTCAAATGACATAATAAAACACGGATGGAGTAATAGCTACCAAAACAATTGATTTGTCTAATTGGCAAACAATTTAGGCCCTCTAAACCTATGTCACATGTTCGTTCACACGTGGGTACGAAACAAAATATTAGTTATTGTTATGCAACAAATGAAATTTCATATCAAAATCAAGATATTTAAAATAAACTTATTTCTATGAGTTTATCTCAGTTGGTAAAGACATCGTATATTATATGCAGAGACACGTAGGTACGAAACAAAATATTAGTCATTGTTATGCAACAAATGAAATTTCATATCAAAATCATGATATCTAAAATAAACTTGTTTCAATGAGTTTATCTCAGTTGATAAAGACATTGTATATTATATGCAGAGATCTGAATTTGAATATACTCAACATATTCACCTTAAAAAGTGAATTTTTAGCCATTTAACAAAAAAAAATTAATACATAATCTTAAAAAGTGAACTTTTAGTCACTTGAAAAAAAAAAAATTAATACCTAATCGAAGTATTATAGGTTGATAAGATTTCATTAAAAAAATCCCGACGTCATTGTTAATTAATCAAAATTGTCATGATTTGATCATCTTGGCTAAACACTGATTAGTTTTTTCTTCCCAACTTGTCCAAACCGAATTAATTCGAATCTTATCATTTCAACCTCGATAATCCTCAAATCATTCGTAAGTTCCTCCTTCCTCTCCTCTTCACCGATTCTTATTGTTTTATGCAATTGATATTGGAATCTAAGTTTTGTCATTAGAATATTCTTTATCTTATATATATTGGGGTTGTATTGAATTGAATCTGTGATTTATTACAGGAGAATTAAATCAAACAAACAAAACATGTCATCTAGTTTGTATGATATGAATTTGAGATCAGGTGGTGCAGATCTGGCCACTGCTATTGTACCTTTACTTAAACTCCTCTGCTTAACTGTCATTGGATTACTTCTTGCAAACCCTACAATGCAATTCATCCCAAAAGCTACCTTTAAACTCCTTAGTAAACTTGTATTTGCTTTGTTTTTACCATGTCTTATATTTACCGAACTCGGCGAAAGTATTACACTTGAAAATTTTGTGGATTGGTGGTTTATCCCGGTTAATGTTCTTGTGAGTACCGCTCTCGGTTGCTTGCTCGGGTTCCTTGTGGTGGTCATATGTCGGCCGCCACCGCAGTTAACTCGATTTACTATTATTATGACAGGATTTGGTAACACTGGTAATCTTCCCCTTGCTGTTGTTGGATCTGTTTGTCATACGAAAGATAATCCGTTTGGGAAGCATTGTAATACGAGAGGTGTTGCTTATGTTTCTTTTGCTCAATGGGTTGCTGTTATTCTTGTTTATACTCTTGTTTATCATATGATGGAGCCTCCTATGGAGTATTATGAGATTGTTGAGGAAGGTGCTGTGACTGAGATTGAGGAACAACGGCGCGCGCTTAATGATATTAGCAGGCCGCTTCTTGTTGAAGCTGAATGGCCTGGGATGGAGGATAAAGAGACCGAACATTCTAAGACACCTTTTATTGCTAGGGTGTTTAAGAGTATTTCTGGAATTTCCTCGTCCGCCATTCCTGATCTTGAAATCACGGCTGAACGCGATGACGGTAACAACAGTCCAAGGTCTATTAGGTGTTTAGCGGAGCCTAAAGTTGTTAGGAGGATTAGAATTGTTGCTGAACAAACTCCGCTTCAGCATATACTTCAACCACCAACAATTGCATCTTTGTTGGCTATCATAATTGGCACAGTACCTCAATTGAAAGCTTTGTTCTTTGGATATGATGCTCCATTTTCGTTCATTACAGATAGTTTGGAGATTTTAGGTGGAGCAATGGTGCCTTCTGTGATGCTTATATTAGGGGGTATGCTTGCTGAAGGACCAAATGAGTCTAGACTTGGACTTAGAACTACAATTGGTATTGTTGTGGCAAGACTCTTGGTGCTACCTGTTCTTGGTATTGGGATTGTTGCTTTGTCGAATAAGCTAAATTTCTTGGTCGAAAATGATGCTATGTTTAGATTTGTGCTTTTGTTGCAGTACACATCACCTAGTGCTATATTACTTGGAGCTATTGCAAGCTTGAGAGGTTATGCAGTTAGTGAAGCTTCGGCACTTCTCTTCTGGCAACATGTGTTTGCCCTTTTCTCTCTTTCATTCTACATTGTAATCTACTTCAGAATAATTGAATATATCTGAAGTTGCTTTCTACATATGTTTTACTACCTTGACATTGATTTTGAGGTAGTATGTTAGAAAATTGTTGTAGCCATTGTTTCATCGCCTTAGTTTTGTGTTGGAGGTAAGATTATGAAATTGTGAAGTTTATTGGTTTGGTGTTGATGAAGGTTGCAAATAATGTTGTTCATGGTGTATGTGCTCAACCATATTTATCTTTTAAAAATTTCAGTCTTCACATGGAACCTGGTGTTGTTTCTCCTAGGAGTGGCAAAAACAGAAAATGTGAACTGAACCGCCGAACTGTACCAAACCATTACGTGAGTTTGTGAACCGAACAGTTAAGAACCGAACCACAAACAGTTATCTTATATTTAGAGGAATGATATTTTGACATCCAATTTCAAACAAATGGTTATCTTATATTTATGTTTGCATATATATGTCTTATATAATGTTGTACATGCACTCTAGTTTACAAATTTTTATTATACTCCATTATTTTTAAGGTCCATACTGCACTGTACCAACTAGACTCACCTTTACTGTAAGGGTAGGGAACCTCATGGCGGTCCAGATAGTTGTATCAACTAGACTCACATTTGATGATCAAGAAGCAGCTCATAAAAAATTTATATAAAAAATATAATGAAATATCTTCATTTTATAATATACAAATTTATCATTTAGTGACTGATTTAGAGATCAAAAACAATTATTCACCATAGAGATCAATTTAGAGACAAGAACCTTGTACTTTTTAACCGAATATAAATTTATTTTTGGTGATATAACTCGATCCTTCTGGACCTAAGATGGTTGACTTGAGCGTTGAGATATGTTGTGTAGAGGGATGAGATCTTTGTTTGTCTACCGCGGTCCTCTGTGAGTCCTTTTGCACATGCTTCGAAGCTCAAGTCAGTTAGGATTTAAGGAGAGTGAGACAAATAGTAGGGTAAATAATGAGGTATCTGACTCAATGTTGTGCATTAGTATTTACAGGGAATAAGTAGGGTTTTTGACTATGAAACCTTCACTTGGGCAGGTGTCCCTGAGGGACACTTGTAATACACAAAGGCAAAAGGCATGGGGACATTCAGAGAATAAGTAGGGTTTTTTACTACAACACTCTCTTCACCATGGCCATTCACATGGTGTGGAATTGACCTACTAGGACCCTTCCCCAAAGTAGCAGAACATGTAAAATACCTAGTAGTAGCCTTCAACGACTCGACTAAATGGATTGAGACAGAAGCCCTCACTAAAATCATCGTTAATAACGTTCTCTATTTCTTCAAGAGAAACATTCTCGCAAGATTTGGAGTACCAAAAATCGTAGTCATTGACAATGGGACTCAACACATTGATAAAAAATAATCAGAGAATACCTAAGGAATTGGAAGATCAAGCACCATTTCACTTTTGTCGAACATCCCCCATACAAATGGGCAAGCTGAATATGCTAATCACGTCATTCTTCGTAGATTACGACGACGATTAGACAACACAAGGGAAACAAGGTCGAGGAGCTACACACAGTGTTATGGACTTATTGCATCACTCCTCATTCGACCACCAGAGAATCCTCATTCCGTCTTACTTATGGAACAAAATATGTCATCCCCGCCGAACTTGACGAACTAAATAAGCGAGTGACGACATCAACTGATTTCCAAACAAACAACGAAAATCTAAGGGAGGAACTAGAAACCGTCGAGGAAATCAAAAGTGAAGCAGCCATAAAGGAAGCAACCATAAAACAAAAATCGTTGCTCGTCCTCAGACGGAACCAGAACGACTCAGAGGAAGGAAAGTTTGTTGCCAACTGGGAACGACCATATCATGTCTTTCATAAAACAGGGACATAAGCCTACGACCTCGAAGATCTTACAAAGGGACCAATCCCTCAGACATAGAACACCGAGAAACTCAAGAGGTAATATAGTTGAATAACTAATTCCATGTAAGTTCTCATCGTCACTCCTCGAGAATTTCCAAATTCTAAATCACATTTCTATAATTATAAGTATCACCATGCCTTATACATACATTGTCGATGATTCTAGTCATATTATACTGAAATGACTGAAATGCACTAATTCCAATACCAACCTGTTGAACAAAATTAATAAGGCTAGTCCAACACTAATCAACTTTTATTTAAACGAGCAACTACAACGAAAATAGACCTTTATGCTAGTCTATACATCCAAAACCTAAATTTTAAAGGACAAGGAAAATCTACTCGATATAATTACTTGACCCTCGGTATATCAGCTGCCAACTGCTACATCACCTCCAAGAAAGCAAGGAAGAATCCCAACTCACAGGTAAGGAAGGAGAACTAAACTATGTTTTGTTCCTCCACTATTACCGTTTGTTTGGATACACAACTCCAAACACATGCTAGGAATACTCTATTGTTAGACATGAAGGCTTCTAACATATGCTCAATGCATGTTTACAACGACAACACATGGATTCCTGCGTTAAATAAAACACAAGTCTTCACTTCACTACCTAACAAAAAAATGACTTCAGGGGAGGAATGACATCATAGAAATCTAATATAATTAAGATTCAAAATACTTAAATCTTCGACCAAGTCGATGATCTTGTTCAATGCAACAAACAAAATATTTGTTGAAAATTACTAACATTTAAACAAACATATGCATTATAAACATGCAAGACACAACGAGGATGACACATATAAAAAAACATTGCATGAATAAGTTGGGAGCCAGAAGGGCCACATATTGTCATTGGCATTACACTCGGTTACAAAATAAGTATTGTGAGTATGAAACAAAAAGAAAAGAAAATTACAAGGTTATTTATTCAACCTGACCTTCTTCTTGTTCAACTTCATCATCAACAAAACCATCAAGAGTAAAGACCTCGCAATCTTTCACATTATTCGAAAAATGAATCCCCTTAGTATTCATCTATACAACATTGTTGAAACCATGAGGGGTGGCAGCCAACAAGCTACATGATCATCTATGCATGCTTTAAGCCAACAACCTCTTCGGGCTCTTTCTCTCCCCAAGGATCCTTGTACTAAATGGCTTACTTTAGCGTAGAGAAAAATCTTCCATCTCCAGCTCGAGTTCAGCTATCTTATTCGTCAAATTCTCCACAGATTTGCGTGCAACAACTAAGTCTTCCACCTGCTTGGATGAGGCCTCATTATCCTCGATTATAGTCTTGATTTCTTTATCTTTATTGACATAGTTCTTGATCCAGACTCCCTGAATTTGGTACATACTCTTATAATTGTTGAATTCTTCCTCGACCTTAGTCAGCTTGGCCTTCATAGCCCGCTTCTCATAAAAGAAGCCCTTCGCCTTGGACTTATATTCAATTTCCTCACCACTCAGGGCAACAAAAATACTAAGAGCCTTCATGGCCCCTATCAACCCTTATGTCACTGCTCGGTTCCTCCCAACTCGACAAGGTTGATTGACGATATAACCATCAGAACTGCTCAACATCAAAGTGAGGTGATTATTGAACACTTTAGGGCTCGGCCAGATGTTTAAAAGTGTTAACATTTGACCATCGAGGGTTTTGAGGACTTCTTTTTCGAAGAAAGTCATTTTCCCTTGAACCACCTCTTCCACTCGGGCCCTTTGCAGAGGCTCCTCCACATCAATGGGTTCGCGATGGAGGGAACCAACTTGGGTCAAAGAAATGGCCTCCATTACTAGGGAAATCCCCCCAAAAGTCGAGCCCATAGTCATGTTGGTGAGACTACGGGGATTCTTCTTGTTCGAAGCAGGGGGTTTGATATATCCCTTCGTAGCACGCTTCGTAAATTTCTCCTACATGTTCGGCATAGCATCTGCTAGAAAAGAAAGAAGAACACAAAGTTAGTGACGAACTAACAAACAAAAATATAACAAGCAAAGGTAAAATATAATCAAAAGTATAACTAGGAGGTTTCCGCCTCTAAGGCGGTCACACACCTAACTAAATTAAAGGTGTTGACCAGTAAAATGGGAACTGAGGGACCTCCTCCTCAAAAATCATCCCGTTGAATTGAACACGACTCCTCGTCCACAAAATATTGTTATGATCCCTCTTATTCTTCGGCTTGATAACAAAGTACTTTTCCATAAACCCCCCCAAACAAAGTCGTTGAAGATGCTGAAAAACTTGTTGTTTTGTTTCAAAGACACCCAACTCTAAGTCATAAACCACTATCTAAGACCAACAAAGAAGCAGAACATAGAAAAAACCTAACAAGATTCGCTAACTTACACTTATTACTCATGAAAAACAACAACATATGGGTGGAAACTACAATCAACAGAGGTGGTCACTGCACCATCACCACCCGCAATCCAAAAGCAAGCCTAAATGGTTCTAAACTCAAGGCACAAAGTAGCAATTAAGAAAAACAGTTCGAAAATCTACCAACCTGTTGAGAAACAAGGAGTCTAGAAAAGTGAAGTTCTTAACAAAAAAATACTAGAGATCACTCTGAATCCAAAGGCTTCACAACACTTATAATAGCAACAAACATGAGAAGAGAGTAAAAAGTGTTTTCAAAGAACTACCAAAACCTTTTATACCTCCCTCTAAAATGTTTGAAAACCCAGGGGTCAATTATTTAATGCAACCATTCAAATAATGATCCCATAACATTGAAAGAAAACAACAGTCTAGATTATAACATTTGATCAGTCCAACAGTCCAAGAAAGAATCAATCGGACAATCAAACATTAGGAACAATCCAACGGTTGGGATGTTTCCTTGAAAACCAACATTGAAAGGTCTAAGTAATTAAGTACATTACTAGCCTCTACACATGGCAGCAAGTAACCAGAGGTCATGTCCCCTTAATATCGTCCTCGAGAGGCTTGCATTTAATGTTGAGATTGGCAGATGGCCAAGTCATCTACGAGGATATCATGCACTTGTTCCACCATATGATTATGATATATTAAAGAACATAGAAGAAAGCTTTCCGCGAACACCATTCCCAAGTAAACTTCATTAGCTCCCCACGAGCAAAATTCTCCATAAACAAAAAACTTCTTTACTAACACATTATAAGCTCATCGTGAAACTATAATCTCTATGTGAGTACCAACTTCTTATAAGTTTGTCATGTATAGTAAGCTATATGCGAGCAACATATTCATAAAAATTCCTGACAAACTACATGTAACACCTTGATTTTCAAAGTGAGAGTGCATTTTTTTCTTCTTTTTAAAACCACTCAAAACCTTGCGCTGAATGATTCCATGACCATCCTTAATTTAAAATCTTAGTAAAGAAACACTACATTAATTTTGATTTTGAAAATAGTCATGAGTTTTTAAAATTTTCTCATATATGTATATAAAAATTTATTTATGCAGATATAAGTACATAAAATTTGCAACGGGTGCGGTGCAAACATTGAACAATCGTTTGCATATAAAATAGAGTTATTTAATAGAAACACAAAATGTTAAAGTCGTATTTGACACATGAATTTACTGAGGGTTTCACGTACCTGCTAGCTCCGACCACCATTCTCACCCCTTCTTCTCATAAATTTAACCAATACCTGATATACTGTGTGCGATCTCAGCCGCCATGTTTGATTGGAAGGCTGAGATGTCTTCTCTTGCAATAACTCCCAAAGTGGCAAGGGTTGTTACACCGCCTGCACCATCTGCCATGCCAGTGGTTTCTTTTGCGCAGGCTCTCACGGCATCGACAAAGACTACCTCCAATGCTAATTTACCAAAGCCAACAATTCGTGGAGAGACTCTCAGCATCAAAATCACTCAGGACCTATATGACTGTGGAATGAATTTTTGTAAGACTAATCTGCGAGGAAGCTTGGTTTTAGACAAGGGAGATAAGCCCTATTCTACAAAGGAAATTGAGTCGAAATTGCAAAAGCTCTGGAAGATTAAAGGAGCCTGGCGCATGATCTCATTAGGACGAGGCTATTACTAATTCTTCTTTTCTTCAGAGATGGATAAGTGTACTGTCTAGGCAGTGGACACAATTACCTTAAAGCCAGGTGTCCTTTGGCTTTTCGAGTGGTCCAAAGATTTCAATATGAACACGCAGCGCAACACTCACGCTTAGGTTTGGATTCGATTGCTAGAATTACCTCAGGAATATTGGATGGAACAGACTCTCCGAGAGATTGCAAGTGCGGTGGACACCCCTCTTGTGATAGACAATCAACATCAAAGCGTCTGTTTGGACATTATGTGCAAATACTTGTCGACATGGACTTCTCGTAGAAAATATTTCATGAATTGTCGTGGAGAAGGAAGGATATGCCTTCACGGTTGAGGTAGCTTATGAATGGTTGCCCGATTTCTGTTCTCTTTGTCAGAATATCGGGCATAATGTCACTGTCTGTAGAAGATTATACTCTAGAAAGGAAACAACAACCGGTAAGGAACAAGTAGCGCTTTGGAAGAAGCAGATACCAATAATGAAAGCTACATAGGTCCCGAGAACTGACAACCCTTCATGAATTGGTTCGTCCTTAGCTTTTGGCGCAACAAAAAACATTCCAGAACCGGTTATTGAGGAAGTGGAAAGGGAAACAAATATAAAACCGCAACATAATATTGATGCTTCCGGCCACCAAGAAACAGTATCAGCAACGACTTCCTTGCAGATGGAGGAAGTTCAGAACCAAGGGGAAGCTTTACCGACTCCTATGGTTCAATCAAGTCCATAGTTGTCGATACTGCACCGCAACAGCAGCGTGATCTTGTAGTGCAAGTGCAAAACAGCAAGTCAACTGAAGATTTCATAGCTTTGGAGGCAACTTTGATAGCAAATGAGGCTGAAAATATTAATATGGAGTAGGGAAATACACGAACAGCTACATATCCTCCAATTGAAAGTCTGGTAAATGGTGATTTTAATTTACAATTTATTAATGATACAAAGGAAGTGGTTAGGAATGACATTAGAGCTGAGCATGAAACTATTTTTTCTCCGGTCTTAAACAAGTCTCTAGATGTCACTAATATTTCTGTTGCGCCTGTTGAAAATGTCGATCCTACTTTGCAAAAATAAGTTGATTTTATGAATTCTTGGTTGGCCAAGGCGGCCGAGACTGATGCACCTTTTATTCCGGTTATGTCAAAGTCTCATAAAAAGAAAGGAAATAAAACCACCAAGGCTGCCTATCAAACCCGTTCATTGGGTACCATTCCGCCCTCTCAATGAATATTATTTTTTGGAACATTCGGGGAATTGGTAATAATGAATCCCGAATTGCTTTGTCTGAATTATGCCGTTTAATTCGACCTTCTTTTACTTTTATTGTTGAACCTATGGTAACTCGTGATTCTATTCCTAACTGGTTTTGGAGATCTATTAATGTTACTCAATTTTGTGTTAATAAAAGAGAGCTCCTGCATCCTAATCTTTGGCCAGTTTGGGGCCCTCATGTTAGTTTTACTGTTATTTTTGCTTCATCTCAATGTCCGGTGCTGGAACATGTTTGCAAGGGTACTAGAATTTTTATTGCCGGAGTTTATGCTAGCATGTCATATTTTTTGCGCAGACAACTTTAGGCAGATTTGACTTTGCTACAGAATACCTATACGGCTCCGTGGATTTTTGTGGGGGACTTTAATGCGGTGTTAGAAGCCCATGAGAAAAGGGGCCGTCGTCTTCCCCCTTCTATCCTTTGCATGGATTTTCTCTATGGATGAATGATGTCATACCCCAATTTTTTACCTAAGGTCCTACATTCATACACCGTTCGATCTTGAATAGTCTCTGACTTTTCAGTGAAAAATTCGGCAGAGAGGTATTTTAAAATACCTCATTTTTGGTTCCAAGTTGGGCCCTCTTCTCTCTATTTTCTATTTTTATTTTCAACTTTAAATTCCATCTTTTGTTAACTTTAGTTTTTTGTTTTTTTTAAATCTTTATTTTTTTATATTTTTATTTTAATCATTATATTTATTATTATTAGTCTTTATCTCTTTTTTACTATCATTATATTTTTATTTTATATATATTTTTTATAAGTCCAAAAAGTGCCGATAGGGTCAAAACTGTCCAGTTCATCTGCATTCTAATCCAAAAAAAAAAACAGTTTCACGCCTCATCTGAGGCAAATCCAGTTCACAGCTTGCTTTCCTCCCCTCCAAGCCACAATTTTTGCTGTTATTCAACAAACCCTAACTCAAAACCTGACATTATAAAAGGAACCTGCAAATAACCACAGGGGGAGGCGAAATTCACCAACATGGCCAGAATCGCAGAACGCAATATTCACTCATAACCTGCAAATCAAAAAACCCAGCATAGCAATTCACAAAAAAAAAACTATCACCAAATTCATCAAACAATAACCTACAACACGATTTTGTTTCACACAGTAACACACAGAGCCAATTTATCAACCAACAATCACAAACCAGTCGTAAACACCATTTCCAATCCAGTCCAAACAACCACACACGCACAGATAAACCCATAAACCCAACATAGCCGATCCCAATTCACATCAAAACCAATTCGTCAAGAACCAAATCGTCCTTTTCAAACCAACGTTACAACATCATCACCAACATCAACACATCGAACATCAACATATAAAAAAAAAACGAAACAAACTTTCAACCTCGGAACCAAAACCGAATCGGAAAGCTTCCAGACACAAAAGGTAGTAAAAGTTTTTCTCCCTTTGTTTTCGTTTTGTTATTTCTCAGATCTAGGTTATTTTAGGCTTTTGTTGGATTTTCTGGGTTTAGAACAGAGTAGAAGGGGATTTAAAAGGAGAGGAGGAAAAGAGGGTATTTTGGAGACGAAAATAATAATAATAAAAAAAATTAGGTTTTCTGGCGGCGGCGCCGCCACTTTAGGTGGTCGACCGCCGCGCCGGAATTAAGTGATGGTGGTTGGGTCGCCACTTTAGGTGTGTGTTTTATCTTTCATGCCTTATAGTTTAGGTCGAAGGTTTTTGTAGTGATCCAACTTCGCTACAAAATACCTACGTTTTATTTCTTCTTGCTCCGTTAGCTTTAATTTTAGTTCAATTATTATTTGAAAACAACAAAAACATGCAAATAGTACAAAACTCATAAAAATATATTTTTATAATAAACCTTGATCCCACATCAAGTGATCCCTTTTTATTTTTATCCTTTTCTTAATCAAATTTCAAATCAATTTAATTCTACCTTAAGTCTTTTTCTTTCAATATTAAAAAACACAAACAAACATACTTGCCACTTGGCCTTTTTATTTTAAAACCTTTTCACAAAACCAATTAAACGTCAATTTCTACCCCGAACTACGAGGTTTTGATCCCTCACGGGTATGTAGGCAAAGGACATTGTCCTTCCAAATCATAAAAAATGTAAATAAGTCTCTTTTTTCCTTTTTATTTAAATTCTATTTTCAAAAGCAAGCAAGTCTCACAAATAAAAATCAAGAGGTTCTCGTAGAGTACTATAAATATTTAGGGTGCTAATACCTTCCTTAAATATAATCAACCCTCGAACCCTAAATCTTTTCAAATGTGGGGTAGTTTGAACTTTTTTCCCCTTTTCTTAAAAAAATTAAATGTTCAGTCATGAAATAACTAGTGAGTCAAAAGCTAATCAAATAGCCTTGACCTCCGAAAAATGACGCGACAAATGATAATCTTCTGTTGCACTTAAATACTAATGGGGTGCAATTTACTTGGAATAATGGCAGGTTAGATTCGGCATCGGTATTTCTTCGTCTTGATCGTGATATTTGTAACGAAGCTTGGACTGAGTTTTGGCTTGTACGGCCTTGGTGCGGACTCAATCGGATCATCATCCTCTTCTTGTGCATTCTGATTTCTCTTTGGTCTGTAAGACTGCTTCCTTTAAAAAATTTAAACATGGACCACTCATGCTAATTGTCGTCCTTTGTTGTACAGTATCTGGAATAAAAAGGATGTTGGTTCAGGAATGCATCGTTTACAAGTCAAATTGCTAAGGGTAAAAGATGCGTTCAAGGTATGGATCAAGTCTGTTTTTGGTGATGTTTGAAGGCAGGTTATGCTAGCGGCTGATGAGGTTGAGCGTATTCAAGCCTTGATTGATGTTGAGGGCTTGGATGCAGATTTACATGGTCAGGAGTTGCAAGCACAAATGGCCTTGACAAGAGCTATGAATTGTCAGAATCAATTTTGGCGTGAGAAGGCTAGGAATCAGAGTTTTATTTACGGTGACCGGAACACGGATTACTTTCATAGGATGGCTCGAATAAAATCAATTAGTAAGCCTATCACTTTTCTTTAGGATGGAAATGTTTGCATCACGAATACCAATGATATGGAGGCGCATCTTGTCAGTTATTTTCAAAATATTTTTGGTGGTAATAACAACTGTATTTCTAATGGCATGGCTGCGAATGTTGTCCTGTTGTTTGTTTCAGAGGAGGACAATGCTGCTTTGACTGCTATGCCGTTACTTGATGAGAAAAAAAAATGCGTTGTTTGGTTTGAATGTGGATGGTGCTCCTGGACCTGATGGTTTTAGGGCTTCTTTTTATCAATTTTTTTGGGAAATTGTGGCAACGGATATTGTGTGTTCGGTTCAAGAATTTTTCTATACAGGGGTTCTTGCACCGAATATGAATGCTAATATTATAGTTCTAATTCCGAAAATTTCAGGGGCTTCTTCCATAGGTGATTTCCGTCCCATTGCTTTGGCGAACTTCCAGTTCAAAATTGTCACGAAAATTATTGCAGAGAGGATGGCTATTATTTGTATGCAGATTATTTCTCCTCAGCAGAGAGGTTTTGTTAGAGACCGTAATATTTCAGAATGTGTCATCCTGGCTTCGGAGCTAATTAATTTGTTAACAAAGAAGCAATTTGGTGGTAACATTGCCATTAAAGTGGATATTCTCAAGGCCTTTGATACACTCGATTGGAATTATTTAGTGGAGGTCTTGAGGCAGTTCGGATTCTCTAGTTTGTTCTGTAATTGGATTCTGGAAATTTTGCATTCAGCCCATTTATCTGTTTTATTTAATGGTAATGTCGTCGGTTATTTTCCTTGTAAGCGAGGTGTGCGCCAGGGGGACCCCCTCTCCCCTCTTCTTTTTTGTCTTGCCGAGGAGGTGCTTAATAGAGCCTTAGAGATGGAAAGAATTTCTAATAGATTGCAGCCTATGTTTTATTGTCGGGGTATGTCTCTGCCGACTCATATTCTTTATGCTGATGACGTTTTCATTTGTTGTGTTGGATCGAAGAAAAATATATGTTGCCTTCTGTGAGTCTTCAAAGAATATTCAGAAGCTTCAGGTCAATTTGTTAATTTTGAAAAGAGTAAATTGTTTACTGGGGCTATGACCGTTACCAGAAGAAATATGTTGGCTCAGATGTCCGGTTTTTCGGTGGGTACTCTTCCTTTCCAATACTTAGGCTGCCCCATATTCCAAGGTAAGCCTAAGTGTATTCATTTCCAATCGATTGTTGATCGCATTAAGGTGAATCTTGCCCCTTGGAAGGGTGTTCTTTTATCTATCATGGGACGTGTTCAGTTGGTGAAGTCCATAGTGCACGTAATGCTAGTTTACTCTTTCCATATTTACCATTTGCCGGTCCGTCTGTTAAAAATGCTTGATAGGTAGATTAAAATTTTTATTTGGAGTGGTGATATTAATACTCGCAAGATCTGTACGGTTTCTTGGAAAAATGTTTGCCTTCCTTGGGATTCTGGTGGTTTGGATCTCAAATCTATTCGCTCTTTGAATGCCTCTCTGCTTCTTCACTTGAGCTGGATTTCATTTACTTAAGATAATCAGTGCTCTCAGCTTTTTAAGCACCGTTTTTTATCCTTAGGACGGCCTCGAACTAGCTATTTTAAATCTTCTATTTGGCCAGGTGTGAAGGAATTCTTGCCAATGGTGTATGAGGATTGTGGGTAATGGAGAGAAAATCAACCTTTGGCCAGATAATTGGTTGGGTGCGCCTCTTGTTTCCATTTTAAATGGTCCATCGACTATGTTTCCTCTCCTTACAGCCAGGCTGCATTCTATTATAGAAAATGGTAGGTGGCAGAATATTCCTTCTATTTTGCATTATCCGACAGTTGCGGGAAGTATTCTTAACATCTCGCTTCCGCTCTCACCTTTGATGGACAAAAATGTTTGGATTCATGCTACTGATGGAATTCTCCCTGCTAAGTTGGCCTTTCATTTTCTTAATCCTCCTACGGCCAATCTTGAGTGGGCTTCCCTTATTTGGCGTTCAGCTATACCACCGTCACATTCTTTTGTTTTTTGGAGGCTCATGTTATCCAAGCTTCCCACCGACGAGAATTTGCAATTGCGTGGGTGCACATGGTATCGATTTGTGTTCTTTGTTTCAAGCAAGCTGAATCTTCCTCCCATTTATTTCTGACTTATGATTTTGCGGTGACTGTTTGGAGGTGCCTCGGCCTCAAAATAAATCGCACAGTAAACTTGCAGTTGGTGACGACTTTGTTGGAGTGTATTCCTGTTAGATGCAGCTCGCATGTGCTGGATATTTATGTGGCTGCCATTGTTCACACGGTGTGTTGCATTTGGTTGGCTCGCAATGCTTTACGCTTTAGCTCGGTTCCTATTTCTATACATGCTACCATGGCTAAAATTACCTCCTTTGTTGCTATGTCCGGGACGCATTCCAACGGTAATTGTTTACATTATGATGTTGTTGTTCTTGACAACTTCTTGATTCCCCCTATTCACAGGCGTGTTAAGGACATTATTTTGGTTGTTTGGAAGCCTCCTACCATCACTTAGGTTAAGGCGAACACGGATGGTTCAGTTGTTAATTTTAATGCTTCTTGCGGTGGTATCTTTCGAGATTTTCGTGGAACTCTTTTGGGTTGTTTTGCTAGTAACATTGGCTGAGTGTCCGTTTTTGAAGCAGAGATTATGGGTCTGATTATAGTTATGGAATTTTCTGTTTCTAATTGTTGGAATCATCTTTGTTTGGAATGTGATTCCTCTACTGATGCGCATGCTTTTAAAAACCACTCTGTTATTCCGGTTCGTCTTCGCAACCGGTAGCATAACTGTTTTCAACATGGTTTGATGGTGATTTGTTCCCATGTTTTCCGGGAAGGAAATTGTTGTGCTGAGAAGCTTGCATCTTTGGGTCATGATTTGACGAACACTATTTGGTATTCCTATTTATCGTTGTCTTTGTCGACTGATTTTGCTAGGGACGGAAATGGTTTGCCTAATTACCGCTTCCCTTGACATTTATGTTTCTCGTTTTTCTTGTTAGCTCTTTATTTTTTTCTATTGAGGGTTTTGGCCTAGTCCCCCTTTTGTACATATTTTTCTCTTTTTTTTAATAATATTACGTATTGGGAAGGCGGTAGAGAAAGTGGGTCTCTGTTGGGTGCCAACCTAGTTGCGATGCTCCAGTTTCCCACCGATGCCTAACCTTCTTCTTGGCCTTATCAATTTAATAGAAACACTACATAAATTTTGAATGTATATAAAAATTTATTTATGCATATATAAGCACATAAAATTTGCAACAGATGCGGTGCAAACATTGAACAATCTTTTGCATATAAAATAGAGTTATTTAATAGAAACACTACATAAATTTTGATTTTGAAAATACTCATGACTTTTCAAAAATTTATCACATCATTTTTCTCATATCTATGGATAATAATCTATAGATAATAATATAGCAAGCTTAGTATTTTGGCAAGTTTGCCATTTGTCAGCATTTGAGAGTATTTGCTATTTTAAAAGTTTCTAATAGTGGAATTATTTCCTTAATTATTTTTTATATTTTTTTTTTTTATGATAACTAATTAAATAAATTTTAGTTTTTCTAAACCAAACATTGTTAAGAAAGAGGATGTGCAGTGAAAAGTGAAAACAAACACCCGTTCCAATTTTATTTTTCTGAAGTATGTATTTGATCATCTTTTCAAAGCCAAGTTTTTATTTATTGTTTTTTAATCTTTCCAATGTTAATAATGCTATAGAAAAATAAATCTTTTGGGAAAACGAATCGTAAATTAATCTAAGCAATCTCCTAATGGCATTCACCAACATAAAACCTTTCCCTCCTTGCGTCTAAATATTTCTTCCTCCCACTCAGAACCATTGAGGGTTCCGGTCAGTTTACTCGGTTTGTTTTTATTCGATTTTTTGAGACATCCAAACACTGTCAGAAGAAACTAACAGAGAACTTGAATTGAAGTGTAATGTGTGCACTACCACTATGGCAAGGTAGAGCCCTCTCAAATGATGCAATCTGAAATGTTCTTAATCACTTTGTTAATCAAAACTGAAAAGAGGCCAAGCTCTTTGTATTAGAGTTTGTTAAAAAGACCATTGCATTTGCTTTCTAATAGTGATTTATTTTCTTTATATTTCATCCTACTACATAACTAATTTTGTACTTTTGTTTACATTCTTTATCGTGTATAGTGGTGTTAAACCAAATTATTAGAATTCACATCGCATTATATTTTAACACATCTTCTACGATGAATATTGAAATTTATTTTGGATATAGCATGTAAGTTTTTTTAGAAAAGGATAGCTAATTTCATTTCATCCATAATAAGAAAGTGAATACAGTAAGGTGGATGATAAAAAGTACCGAACTAACATGCAATAAAGACGAGACTAGCATTTAATATAGACGCTTTAGCAAGACTATGAACAACTCTATTTGATTGTCTTCTAATAAAAGCTAGAGTATAACTAACATTAGATGAGAGTAGAGTCGTACAAGTAGAAAGTAAACTTTCAAGTTCATTCACATATAAACTTACCCAAATTGAATATAGGTTATTATGTGTTCTTTTTTGTACGTTTATTGTATACTCAATCTTAACTAAATTTAAAATAATTTCATACATAAATTATAAATTTGTTTTCAATTTAGAACATTTTTTTCCCGTGCGGTGCACGGGTATACACATTAGTATCTATATAAAATGTTGTTTTCGCATATATAAATAAATAAAATTAATAATTTGTGTGACTCAACTATTCAACAAATTTTTGTATATATAAAAGAAAAATATTTAATAGTAACATTACATTAATACTCATAATTTTCATTCCCCGTAAGCATAGCTCAGTTGGTGGGGACATGCATTATTATATGCAGGGGTCGGGGTTCGAATCCCGGACACCCCACTTATTCACCTTTTTTAGGCTACTTGACCAGGAAAAAAAATACTCATAATTTTCATTTAACATTTATAAAAATTGTACAATATTAACAATCTAATTATTTTTTATATAATGGTAGTGTTAACTTGTGTCCTTAGGGCACAAGTTAAGAATCTAAAAATGGAATTAAATCATAAATTATGTCTTGAAAAGATAAGATTTTAAATATCTAGACTATTGAATGTACAATTTCCAACAAAATGTTTCTATCTTTGGTTTCTTAACTTGTGTCTTGAGGGCACAAGTTAACATTTTCTTTTATATAATTATCACGACGTTACGTGACCCGTGCGAAAGCACGAGTCTTTTACTAGTTTCCTTTAAAATCAATCAATTTCATAAATTTCCTATCAACCATTTTATTTTAATGTGAAACAATCCCGGTCATTTATTGCCATTTATTATTTTAAAATATTGATTTTCTATATCAGGAAAACATGATTTTCTTGTTTTTTTTGGGTCAAGTAACTTTCTTGTTTTTATTCTTTCTTAAATAAATCTTATGATAGCAATAAATTTAATTGGTTTCGTAAATTGAGCGTAGAGGAATTTTTTATTCATCCAGTCAACTAAAATCATGATACATTTAACCGAGTGAGTGAGTCAATTAAAGACAAACCATTGAAGAAAACACAAGTTTGATTTTTTGATAGAACAATTTCTAACCATTCTTGATAGTTGAATTCTGGATTACTAGTGTCAATTTTTCCTAGTAACCATAGGATTTTTTTTTAAGTAATCCTAGTAACCATAGGGTTAAAAAAATAAAAAATCATGACACTTTTGATTAATTTTTTTGACAAATTTTCCCCTCAAAGAAGATTATTTTTTTGACAAATTTTGATTAATTTTATTATTTCCATATCCATCAAAAACAATTTCCTAATTATTTTTATGCGAAGCAATCCCAACTCGTTTATTGACATTTATTCCTGTTAATATAAATATTAAAAAATATTGATTTTCTTCTTCTTTTAAATAAATCTTATGATAGTAATAACTTTATTTATTTTGACTAGAAAAAATGATTCTTATAAAAATATTTGATTAAAAAAAGGGTTAATAGTGTTTTTAACCCTGTAATATATGTCATTTCCAGTTTTCGCCCCTATTAAATTTTCTGTTTGATTTGCATCCTCGTAAAAAAAAAATTCCAGAATACCCCCTCCCCCATCCAACTCAGCAAATTCGCTTACGTGGCGCTGATTTGGCATTTTATTTCATTTTTTATTTTTTTAATTGGCCACATGTAAAACAAAATATCCACGTCAAATTTTATTTTTAAAATATTTGAAAATTAATTTTAAAAAATAAAAAAATCCAAAAAATCATAAAAATATTCAGTTTTTTTTCCAAAATTTTAAAAACCGAAAAAAAAAATTGAAATTAAAAAATTCAGAAAAATTATTAAGATTTTTTCCAAAATAGAAAAAAAAAACACAAAAATAGTCGGATATTTTCCAAATAATTAAAAAATCGAGATTTTTTTTTCAAAAATTTTAAAAAAATCAGAAAAAAAACTATAAGATTTTTTTTTTGAAATTTAAAAATCAGAAAATATAATCAGTTTTTTTTAAATTAAAAAGATTTTAAAAAATTCTAGAATTTAATTTACAAAATACAAAAAAAAAATTAAAAATTTAAAAAAAGGTCAGATTTTTTTAAAAAGATTCTGGAAAAAATTTTAATTTTCTAAAATTTGGATACAAATTTAGAGGGTTTTGCCCGTCGTGGAAAAATGATTTTTTTCCCAATATTTTATAAAAATTGTGGAATTAAATTTTCGAATAAAAAATCTGAATTTTTTCTAAATTTGTATACATATTTTTAAAAATTTAAATGTTTTCCTGTAACACTCATACTAAACGTATCTAGAAAGTTTAGCATGTGCATTATCTTTAGTACTGGATACATTAAAATTTACAACATAAATTCTTCGAATGAATATTTTATATAACAACACGCGTTCGTACAATCAACAATACAATATAACTCGTCCAAAACATAGAAAATACATCCTTAAAGTCTATAACATCTTGCAACGGGTACGAACGAGCACTTGCTGATTATCCATCCGGCTACAAGCTTGCTAAGTCCTGCTAAACCAACCTGCTGATCTGAAACAAATAAGGATTGGGATGAGACATAATGTCTCAGTGAGTTCTACCTAATCCTAGGCTATAGGTAACCTCGGGGAAAACCTATGGTCACCACGTGTCTACAATACAACCTGTCGGTTGATTATACGTGTGTGGGCTTGCTTGCCTAGATGGTCGTGCATACTAGATCCGTCGTAGGTTCTTCGTATCATAACTCATAAGTCTTGTCTTACTCTACATGGTCTTGATCATACATGATAACTTATCTTAGTGCTTACTTACTTAGTCATTCTTGCTCATGTGTGAAGAGATTATGCCTATCAACTCACGACTTAACTTGCTTAGGGTTCTTGCTAACTTTCTAGTTCTCGACGATCTATGTCGAGGCTCTATGGTTTTACCCCATTCTTAGTTTATCAGTACCCGAATAAACATGATTAAACTCTCTCAAGTGCCATTGTTGTTGAAATATGTTCATATGTCTCATGCATTTTCCGTTGGAAACTCAAGTGTCATGGTACATTAGGTTATTAGAGATTGAGGGTTTTCGTTAGATTAATAAGCGTTAAACAAATGGTTTCGGATGGCATACAAGGCCCCAAAGCCATCTAAAAGTGAAACTTAGTGTGCCATTTTCGCCGGAATTTTGTTGATAGTGAAATGGCTCTATGAGCTGTCTGGAAATTTGGCTAATAGCCAAAATTTGGCTATTAGCGAAATGTTTCTAGGAAATTTCGCTATTAGCGAAATAATTTCGCTAATAGCGAGTTTCTTCGGACCAGAAGTGCATAAATTGCAATTTTTGATGTTTCACCTCAATTCTCAACGACCTAAAGCACAAGAATCATCCAGAATGCATAAAACTTAAGGAAATCGAAATGCATGGCTCAACAAACATATTTCCAACAACAATTGACATAAAAGGGTACTAAAATGAGTATGTATAAACTAACATTCATCTTGATATCTCACACAATCTTAACACACACCCAAAGGTAGGATGATCTATCTAAAGAACTCACCTCAAATTCTGAAATCAAACAAGCTCTCCCACTTCTAATCCAAACCCTAGGTCATGCAAAGCTCTTAATCAAAGAATCCAACCTTGAAGGTTAGGTTTCTCTTGATGCAAACTTCATATCTAATCCAACATTAAACCATGCTCATCCAAGAATTTGCATTTAAGGAGGATTTGCTTGCATTTGAGAAGGAAAGGGGCGATGTTCTAGAGAGGGAATGGAGAGAATTGTTGAACCTCTAACTTAGAGAGAGAGAGTTGCACATGAAGAATGGATGTCTTGGAACAAAACTTAATTATAGGCTCCTCATGAAAGTACCAAAATACCCTTCCATCGTAAACACACCTAACTTGATACCAGTAACTGAACATGCGTGTAACTACCGACATTGCATCATAAAACATTCTTCGTTATAAATGATCCCATGAAAATTTGTTCTTTGGTACGTTTGACTGATGAAATTCCAATACGGACGAGTGGAATGTTACATTTCCAGAATTTCTTTTAAAAAAATCTGACCATTTTTTTAATTTTGAAAATTAAATTCCAAAGTTTTTAAAAATCTTTTTAATTTTAAAAAAAACTTAATTATATTTTTCTGATTTTTAAATTTTTGAAAAAAAATCTAATTTTTTAAATTTATTGGAAAAAATCCGACTATTTTTATGTTTTTTTCTATTTCGGAAAAAATCTTAATATTTTTTTTGAATTTTTTTTAAAAAAAATTTGATTTTTAAATTTTTGGAAAAAAATCTGAATATTTTTATGATTTTTTTTATTTTTTAAAATTAATTTTCAAATATTTAAAAAAAAAATCTGATGTGGAATATTCTTTTTACACATGGCCAATTTTTTAAAAAAAATGAAAAAAAAAATGCTAAATCAGCACCACATGAGCATATTTGCTGGGTTGGATGGGGGAGGGGGGTATTCTGGAAAAAAAATAAATTACGAGGATGCAAATCAAACCGGTAATTTTATATGGGTGAAAACCGAAAATGACATATATGACAGGGGTGAAAAGCACTATTAACCCTTAAAAAAATGAATCAAATACGTTATTTGTCTAGTAAGAGTTTATTTTTCATAATCCAAAAAAAAAGTATATTCTGTAAAAAGAAAAAAGTAAATAAGAAAGTTATTTGTGAAAGAAAAGAAAAACACATAGATTTTTTGTGTTTGCCAATAAATAATTTAGAGTGAGAAAACAGTGCTACGGTCTAAGACACAAAAGACATTCGAACTTAAAAAACACTTACAATCATAAAACTAGATAAAGTCTTTTATTTTTTGTTGATAAAATTAGATAGAGTTAAAACTTGCATCAAATAAGAGTGGCTATTCTTAAAATCAATTATTTCCCTTTGTTACCTTTTTCCATTTAGCAAAATCAAATGAAAAGTTAAGGAAAAAATCATTAATTAAAGTAAAGGATAAAACCGTAATCAAACAATTTTTATGGCCGGTCCACGGGTTAAGCCACCTAAACCATAAACCCTAAACTTAAACAAAAGTTTTAGGTTTCAAGATTTTGGGTTAAAAATGACCTCAAAATAAATCAATTTAACTATAAATATATAATATGACGTACTAATAATCAATATTTATCTATTCCTCAAAAAAAGAATCAATATTTATCTAGCTCAGTTGACCAATTTTAAGGCCTCCGATCTTTTTGGTCCTAAATTCAAATTTTAGATTTAACAAAACTTGATTTACTATGCTTTTAATAACCATTGTGTTTTTTTTTATTCCAAAAAGCTTCTTATAAAATTTGTTTTAGACCTCTTAACATGTTGGGCCGGGCCAGATAATTTCGCGTCACTTCCTACAACTTTTCTATATATATCATCATCCCAAGGACAAATTTTGAAACCCTAATTCAACCATCTGTGTTGTTTAGACAACAAGATCTGCTCCTTTACCTTTCACAAAAATTTACATTTCTTCAGATCTCAACCATACTTGATCTGGTTCTGCAAATTCATCATAGAGAACCGCATCCATGACGTTGGTTTAACTTCATGTATATCCCTGCAACCACTTCCTTTATCATATATTAGTTAAATATATCAACGTTTTTTGTTTTTATTCTTTTAATTTCTGCTAATCTTGATCTGCAATTTCCATTGTTAGGGAACAACGTAAACCATGCAACTTCAACGGTGTAACTGTTGAAGATTTATTCCTATGGTCGAGAAGGACTATTTTTATTTCAACGAGTGTAATTTCCTTGATTAATCAGGTTCTAAAGTTTCTACCATAAATTTCTTTTAATTTTATTTCATGTAATCAAACAAACGCACAACATGTGTGTATAGGACTGTGTTGTATTATGATTGTGTGTTTTATCTTTTTGCTTGGTTATTTGTTTACAGGTGATAATGATCATGGTAACAAAGATCCCTGAAGTGGTTCGGTTGATTCTTAGAATCCTTGTTTTTGAGCAATTAAAGGTAAATTAGACCCGATATCATATTTATTATGTAATAAAATGTCATTGATTTTGCTAAATTGTTTGAACTTCAGTTTTCTATGGGTTAAAGTGAAATATTAGATATTGTACAAAAAAAAGTGAAATTTTAGATGCTTTTCTTTCTTGTTAAAAATGGGAGGAAAATGATTTCTAGTAACAAACAATACTTTAGTTGGTTCACAAATTCTCAAAACTAATCTTTGGTTTATCATCAGAATTTTCTAATGTAAATGTTTGAAGACATACATGTTGCAGCTTATAGTACAATCATGCAAGCGTACTTGCAGCTTCTAGTAATGCAAGTTGTCTTGATTTGTGAAGTTGGAATTTTTTTTGCAGGTCTTTCTTGAGCATGATGGTGTTCGTGGTGTTGAAGTAAATCAGTTTCCCCCGCTTGGGATATGTTTCTTGAGAAAAGCGGCCAAACTTGCATTCCAATTTTGATGCACTTGGTACCAATGCTTGTTTTCTCCATCTTCAAACTATTGCGATGTTTCCAAGACTTCTGTTGTGACTACTTCGGCCGCCTTTCCATATATTGTCTCCTCCGCCTACTACTCTATCATTGGTGTCGCCTTCTCTCCCTCATTCGTTGATTTCTTTCCCTCATACTCAACCTCCTGTGCCGCACAAAAGAGGTGCTACCTCCAATGGATTCTCCTTGGCCGGAACCTTTGATGTTGCCCTTGTCGGACCGCTATGACCCTTTGAATCTTAGGATATGGATTGTAGATTTCTCTCTACACTTAGAGGCATATAGTATATTCTAATTTATACGAAGGAAATCAGTGGCCTCGCTTAGGAAATGTTGATTGTGATCATTACATCAGCAATAGCAAGGCACTTACAGATGCCATGTGTTTCATGTCAACAAAAAAAAAAGATGCCATGTGTTTCATAATGAACCCTAATTAAATTTGCTATGTACAATTTCCTCAAAGATTTGATTGGATTAATCTCCATGATAGATACTCAAACCGAAATGTTGTATTTTTTATATAAGTTCTAAGTTGCTTACATAATTTTTTTTTTAAAAAAAAGTTGCTTACATAAAATATTTGTAACGAAAAGAAACCATGTTTCTAATTAAGACCTCCCTTAAGATAGTTTAAGGTCATGTTTCTATTAATTTTAATAATCACAACTATAGTTGTTTTATCTTCGGTTTTTCGATTTTGAGTAATGTCCCAACTCTCATGACTAAGGATAGTTTTAGATCATGTGTATTTTGTTCCTCTAAAATTAGAACACCTCACCTTCCACTAAGACTCTTTGGATGCATAAAACACTCATTGATTAATTTGTAGGTGTCTTGTGGTTTTCAACTCTTTTAAAAACCGTTTTACACATTTGAATCGACTCAAATATTCATAAGGAGTTCTAGTTCTATTTTTAATCGATTAAAAGTCATAATTGATGGCATGAATCAATTTGTAGAAAACAGGGGGTTCTTGTTCTATTTTGAATTGATTAGCCCTTGCACTAAAGGATTATTGAATCGATTCAATCTTCATATAGTTCATCCAAATCGATTCAATCTTCATTTGAATCAATTCAATATTCATACATTGTTTAGATTCAAATCTAAATATCATCAAATTTTTATGCACTACTCACACCTATAAATATAACATAACCTCATTTAGTTGTTTTACTTTGCACTCACACCTATAAATATAAATAACATCACGCAAAGTAAATATTAAGGGAGTTGAACCTCCCTTAACATAGTTTTAGATAAAACCTCCCTTAAGTTGCTAACATAATAGAATACATCGAACATTGCTTATAACTTAATTAATTCCATTATATCTTATCATAGATTTATAGTCTCTAATTCTCACGTGTAGTAAATATTAAGCTTATTAGCCATGTCATAAATTAATAGTCTCTAACATTAAGATGTGCTTTAATATAACTGGGGTTTGCCGTTTGTGTTGTTTACATATTCCGGTCTCCAGATTCTTTAAAACAATCTACTTTGTAATGGGTCAAGGCTCAATCTATCAACGGTGGGCATGGTTACCTCAAGTCATTAGATCTTGAACGTACTACATAATGGCCATGCCCCAGTGATACACTCGAGCAGCGACGTTGATCCTATTGGATAGTTTGATATGAATCATATCATGATTTGTCTACAACTATTCAGGGAAACAGTTATCCAAGTTGGGGTTTTGGGTTCCTAAAACCCTACTTCTTCCACTATAATGCTTGCATGTTGTATTTCTATATGTATGTTGTTTTTAAATCGAGGTCATATGTTTTACCTTGTGAAAAGCTGGGTGTGGGTGCGCCAGACATTCTTAGAGCCTTAGCTGTGGAATTCGCAATGACACTGAACACATGGTGTGGAGGTGACCTTGCTAGCGTATCGGAGGTAGTAAGGATCGATGTCATCGGTGGCTCTCGTACCTTGACATCTCAATTTAGGGTTCAAGAATAGCTTAGATTTGGTTGTAGTGTCTTATATGCTTATTTTATGTACTTTATAATTTGTACTGTTGTAGATGATATTGCAGTGAGGAATCAATACTCATACATTATTTTTTGTTTTATGAAGTGTGTGATTTGATTGAAAAACTCATTGTCCAGAAACAATTTATAAAATGTTGTATTTGATTCGATTTTATGTTTTCGAAAACGCTTTTGAAATAAAATTATTTACTTTGATATTATATTAAAGATGGTTGTAAATCCTTAAGTGCAAAAACCATGAGTTGTTTTAAAAAAATGCACATTCTTTATTAAAAATTGGGGTAATACAATTATGCACGGTTCTTATGAATAGGGGTATAACAGTTCAGTTTGGATCGATTTTTAGTCAAAAAAATGTCTGATCCAATGAGATCTTCATCGGTTTGGTTTGATTCGGTTTATACTGTATTAAAAAAAAAAGAACCAAACCAAACAAGCCGATTTGTTTTGGTTTGGATCAGTTCGGTTGATCGGTTTGTTTTGAAAATACAATTAAAAAAGTGTATATTCTCACAAATTTGTATTTCTTGCATACAACATACTCAAATATTTCATGGAATTTTGTATTCTATATTTTGTTTTCCATGTTCTCTATTTTCAAACAAACACGTATAACAAACATAAAAAATTAACCAAGTAAAGAACGATCTCAACGGCAATGAGGAACGATGGGTTAGGTATTATTGGCGGCTAAAGTTTCTTTTTTAGTGGAAATGAAATAGAGTTTGGGTGATGAGATGAGATAATGATGGGAGAAAATGAATGGATTAAGGAGTATTTTATGTTGAACTTTAATTTTGGGCGTAATCATAAGTGTGTGTGTGTGAGAACAGGGATAATTTTAGTAAAGGAGTGGGGTCAGCACGACTTAGTTCATCGGTACTTTGGATCTCAAAATTAATAATCGAGAACCGAACTGAACTAGATCAGTTTAGGTTGGTTTGATTCAGTTTTAATTCGAGCTAAATAAGATCGAATACCTTTTCGGCTTGGTTCAGTTTGGATTTTCGATTTCATTAGTTTGTCTGAACTGCTTACACCACTACTCATGAACATCTTCGCAAAACACATTAAGTAGTTTTTCCTTATATGAAACGTGACAACTAGTTATCCCATCGAAACACATTGGAGGATAAGATCCTCCTCCTCGGTAGAGATTTTACGCTCACTCATGTTTTCACAAACTCTAACAAAGCTCACATCTATTTTATTTGTTCGATCTATTTAATTTAAGTCTTTTTATTCTGTTATTTTACGAGTCCTGTTTAATTTTATTATGCAAATTCTTAATGATTTCACCCGAAGTGAGGCGACCCTGAGATAACAGTAATTAGGGAAGTGATGTACCTAATGTTTAGTGAAAACCTACCCGAATCATGAAGTAACTAAGTTAACGATGTTAACCACCCGAATTAGGGAAAGTGTAATAACGACAGTAAATGAATCTAGGAACTAGTATAATAATTTTACTCTTCTCACATCATTCGTAAGGTGGACGAGATATGGATTGCCCGTTTGTAGAGCTACCGAGAGGGATATTATGTTGATGTACTTCTAAGATTCATAGATGAGGGGACTTTTATGACCATTAAGAATTTAGGAGCTCTAATTTAATTACATGCTTCAATTACCTATGAGAGAGTAAGAACCCCCACGTAAATCTACGTACGAAGGAACCCTGGTGTAATGGTTGTAACTCGACAGCTGGAGGGGAATAAAACCACATGAACTCATCACTTAAATGGGAATCGTTTAACCAATCCTTGAATGACTTGACTGATACGTAATTTCAACAAATAAAATAGAGGGGATTCGAAGAATATCCTAACCACCGCTAACATTCTGCAATAAAAAACAAGTTACTCTAAACTCTCGCTCTGAGCATTCAGATTAAATTGCACAAACTCCCCCCATTTGCTTTTATTTTATTGTTTTATTTATTTATCTTTTGTTCTAAATAAGTAACGTGAATTGCCTAGTTGAAACGACAATATTCTTGGATACGATACTCAACTTACACTTTATTACTTAATAATTTGGTACACTTGGCTAAATTCAACCATCAGTATGTGGTAACCCCTGCCACATGTGCAAGAATTGGTGGTTAACCATCATGCTGCCTATTGCATGACATACCTCTATCAATTTGTAATTTCCCTTTTGTCGTGCCTAGACTGATCACGACCAAACCTAACATGTTGTCCTGCCGCCTGAGAAAATTCATCATCCTCCCTAATTGTGTTATACACTCCATGTTGGTTGTAATTGTCGCCCCTCTGCTGATTGTAACCATCATTCCCTACCATGTCAACTTTGTTCTGGTTCTTGTCGACCTGTTCGAATCATATCTATCTTATCTTCATAGAATTGGTTGTCGTGCATTCTGACATCTCGATCTCACCTCAGTTTATGAATCCATTTCCCCGTGTATTTCACTCACCTTGAAAACCCATATCATCGCGCCACCTTAAAGCCAATGAAAAGGACTGACAATGCAGGCTCCCTTAGTCATGCCTAGGGTTGCTACTCGCTATCGTTCTTGTTATAACAATTATTTTCAAAATATCCCACTTGAGACTTTTCCTAAAAATTTATTTTATTATCTCTTATTTATTAAAGTTAACCCGGAAGCAATTGTTTGCCCTAATTTTAACCTAACCCTAATGGTTAATTTTACTCTAATACCCCTGTTTAATTATTAACCCTATTTTTTCCTTCTCAACAAAATCACACCTAATCTCCTATTTTTTTTGAACAAAACAAATCTGCCAATCTGTCTTATCTCTTATTTATTAAAGTTAACCTGGAAGCAAATGTTTGCCCTAATTTTAACCTAACCGTAATGGTTAATTTTACTCTAATACCCCTGTTTAATTATTAACCCTATTTTTTCCTTCTCAACAAAATCACACCTAATCTCCTATTTTCTTGAACAAAACAAATCTATCTTATCTCTTATTTATTAAAGTTAACCCGGAAGCAAATGTTTGCCCTAATTTAAACCTAACCCTAATGGTTAATTTTACTATAATACCCCTGTTTAATTATTAACCCTATTTTTTCCTTCTCAACAAAATCACACCTAATCTCCTATTTTTTTGAACAAAACAAATCTGCCTTATCTCTTATTTATTAAAGTTAACCCGGAACCAAATGTTTGCCCTAATTTTAACCTAACTCTAATGGTTAATTTTACTCTAATACCCCTTGTTAATTATTAACCCTATTTTTTCCTTCTGAACAAAATCACACCAAATCTCCTATTTTTTTGAACAAAACAAATTTGTCTTATCTCTTATTTATTAAAGTTAACCCGGAAGCAAATGTTTGCCCTAATTTTA
>Ga0315914_1001411_pt1 | contig 35662 bp, 20 predicted proteins | sample MpolenodulesMG_FD_203920 | JGI IMG/M metagenome (GOLD analysis project Ga0315914, IMG submission 203920) | Medicago polymorpha root nodule microbial communities from Los Angeles, California, United States - elongated nodules | ecosystem: Host-associated > Plants > Roots > Nodule | place: USA...
GAAGGACAAATTTTAAATAAAAACTAACACACAGACACACATAGTTGACAATACACATAGCTTGTTCAAAAGCCAAAAGAACATAACCAATCCAAGAACAACAAACTAGCATCCGCTCATTCAATCTCTTACGAACCCGTACTTTGGCAATATAAGAATGAGAATCCACAGTCCTTTTCCCAATCCAGTTATGGATAATTTCTTTGACTTGTGTTCGCACAATTCGACTATCATTGGTCTCAAAATTGTCCAATTTTATCGGATGTTTGAAAGTAGGTTGCTGATTAGAGAGTTTGTTGCGATGGGAGTCAGTCTCATAAGCTTTTTCAGTCACTATGGATTACCAAGGAACACCAACTAACTTGTTCCAAAAAACAGAATCCTTTTGAGGCATTTTGACAAACACCAATAGTGCATCCTTAAACCAGAAAAAGAAAAGACACATTCTAGAAATAAAACAAATACCAAAAGCCTGATTTGAAGGGGTCAAGAGCAACAAACCGTGGAACCACCATGGTGGCTTCGGAGATGGACGGATGAGTGCCAAAAGTGAAGGTGTGGCAGCATTAATGGAGGCATCAATTTTCTCAAGTTTCTCATAGATCGGCGGCGGTGGCTCAGGTGGAGGCCGCGTCGTTGAAAGAGGAAATTCGTGTTCAGCTTGCGGTGGGCAGAGAAGATCTCCTCTTGAGGTCGTCTCCACCATCAGATCTGGCCTTTTGTTATGGATGTCGAAAACAGGGAAGGTGGAGGCCGTAGATGATGTTGGTGGAAGGGTCATGGTGAGATGGGGTGGTATCAGGTTGAGGTATGATGACAGTGGGGTAGTTATGGGGAAGCAGGGCCTTGAGAGGAAGGGGAAATGACTAGGATCACCTAGGTGCAGCGAACCATATGGCCGGGGAAGACAAATCACAGAGATCTGGTCTGATTCGCCGCCGCTTAACCAAGGAGAAACCCTAGTTTGGGTGGCTGAATACATGTTAAGTTTAGAGAGAGAAGGTCTACCTTCTCTCTAAAAACACACGGGACAGTCGTCATTTAAAGAGACCTTAACTAGGAGAAATAAGTCTAATTTCTTCTATTGAGATTTGAGAAAATTGAACTGTATTATTTATAAATGAATGACCTCTCTAACATGTTACAACTATAAAGACGCGCCCCTTGAAAAACAAACAAACTATGTACACGTGAATTGTAACATAGCTTAAGCTTACAGATTCTATAAATGATTCTAAAAGAAACTACATGAAAAATCTCCCTTTTAAATAGGACAATTGCTTTTATAACATCAATTGTTCTCTAGAAACATATGGAAATGGTCAAAAACACCCCAACGGTAGTTAACTACCGCTGGGTTTTTTGGTCATTTCCATGCGTTTCTAGGAAACAATGGATGTGAAAACAACAAGTGTCTTTAAATGGAGTTGGGTATATGGACTCGGGCCTGTAGTCCGTTTTGTTTATCCTGATGTCCGCGCAGGCTAAAGTTCAATTTTTTTTCCAGCCCATTTAGGTTTTGGCCCGGATGGGTTGGACTGTATAATGGACCACATGTTAGACAATTGATTTTCTCACATCCATTGTTTTCTAGAAACGAAATGACCAAAAACACCGCAACAGTAGTTAATTACCACTGACTTATAACTGAATTTTTTTGTCATTTCCATATGTTTCTAGAAAATAATGAATATGAAAACAACAATTGTCCACGTGTTATGCGGTTTAAGGATTCGTGGGTTGATTCGTGATTGGTAAAACTACACTTTTTCTTACTTGGTACATACAACATAAAATTGTCAACAATATTATATTTTTAGCTTTATTTAAAGACCATTTTTTTTTACTGATTTAAATGCCATTCTTTTTTAATCTGTGATCTTTTTTTAATGGTCGGTAGATTATATTTTTAGCTTTATTTAAAGACCATTTTTGTTACTTGACCAAAAAAAAAAAAGACCATTTTTGTTACCGATTTAAATGCCATTCTTTTATAATCCGTGGATTTTTTTTTAATGGTCGGTAGATTAGTCCGTTTAATTGTTGGTCAACACAAGTTAATTTTGGACCAGCGTATCAGAACTCGTTAATATTCGCGGATGGATCACTCTAATCCAATTAACATGTAGGATTAGACCAAGTTAAATGGGATGTCAGCCAGCATAGCCAAACTCTACTTTGAACTACTAAAACTTTCTTTCCCACTTTGATGGGTAAAACACTTATAGTTAGAAACGAGTTTTTGCTATGTCATTATCTCAGTAAGGTTCAGTAGGCTTAAAATTGATTAGACTGTTATCCATAGCTTTTTCATAGGCAAAATGAAATTTATTAGACCAAACCAATCAGTTAAAGAAGTGCCATTATTGATGAAGCAAAGGAAAAATGCATAGTTCAGAAAAGTGTGCAACCTCATCCACACAACAGTTGCCAATACATTACAGAAAACTATAGGGAGCATTCTCAGCACCAATTACTTTTTCCACATCTGTTAAGTGGATATCACTTATTTATCTTCATGATTCCACCAGCACATTCAGAGTCCTTGATTGCAGCTTTGTCTAAGGTTGCTCAAACAATCTTTACAATGTCAGTTTACATGCTTTACAAATATATCTAATTACAAATATAAATAAATATCTATACAATAAGATATGCGGACTGCTTGCTGTGCAGTAACTTCTGCTTTTTGATCCTTAGTGGTTTATCTAAGACGTCAACATCGTTAAAGAGCAATGCAGAATCAGAGGGCAGTTGCTGAATTCAGCAGACTCTGAATGAATTTTAAGACACCAACCATATAATGAGATAATTAAAGTAAAAGATTGGATTACCAACATAATTTTTATGGCAAAAATGGCATGATGAAATGAGGTTTCACTCAAGCATCTAAGAGTTTCACTTTAATTTGTGTCATCATAATAAAATTTGTAACCACTACTAACTAACTAACTAACTAACTAACTAACTGAACCTCTGTTATGAATCAAACAACAGGGTGAAATTAACCATGTAGCTCATACAAAATGAATACATAGTGTGAATCTTGTTACATGCATAATCTTCATTTTCCAGAATATGCATGACTGATTTCAACAGTATTGTTTGGTTCAAATTGTTTCCTAATATGAAACTAGCTACATTAAACTTCCTTATTCAAGCTTCTAAGAGTATGAAAAAAGCTGTGATTTAAATAAAGTAAAAACGTTAACAGAGAGAAAGGATCGTATCAAAAGGTTCAAAAGTTATAAATGAAGTCAAAATTTGGCTAATGTGTTGTTACAAGAATCAAATTCAAGATGTCACTCGATCAAACTTCATCATATATTTTCACTGATGTTAACCGATGGTTAGAAGGAATCTATACAAATAACATAAAATCGCATGGATAAAGGAGATTATAGGCATCTTTTGGCATAGAGATATTCACATTTGGATTTGTGATGTAATTTATGTCCATTTGCAATTAGAAATTAGAATATCTTATAACAGCATATTAACACATGATGGTACAGTTCTAAAAGGCACGTAACAGAAAATCCATCTGTATGTCGGTCTGTGTATGGTATAGGGGTATATGTTCTTGAGGCTTGTAAACAAAGAAAACATAATTGTTATACAAGTCTTCAATGACATGACCAGGATATTGATGCGAATTAACTGACCAAGGCAGCTGGAATTAGATGAACAAATGCAACACTAGACAATGGTTCCGATTTTCCTTGTTGAAACTTCTCCGGCAGTCAATACTTTAAAATTTGAGACAACAAATGAATCTTGAGACGATCATAAGGTTAACAGATTGATTTCAACTGAACTATGACCAATTATCTTTGCAATCCTTTTATGCTTCATCATTTTGAAAAGGTTTCAGTTTGGGTAGTCGTACTTTCACTTGACTAGTAACATAGATGTTTTCAGGAATCTGGAAACCATTTAAAAGAGCACCGAATATGGCAATATTTGGTTTTATCGACATGTCTTCATTAGTTTTTCCGTCTCTCGCAAATTACCTTCCTGAATCAAAAGATCAACCGTGAATCATAACACTCTCTTTCTGGCACTATACCTTACCTGTTTGTCATCAGGTTAAATTGTCTTTGAGCCTCTTCAACCAATCCAACATGACTACATGCATATAAAACTCAAATATAAGTAATATGATCAGGGACTAGAGAACACTATCCACTTGCATATTTGAAACATAAAGATGAATGATATAATATAGCCTTAGCGGGTTAGTCCATCAACAAAAGCATCAAGGGATAAGATAAGAATCATCAGATGATAATATTTTGCTTTAAAACAAGAATATCATGAATTTAATATTTCACAATTCATAAGTTGTTGTTGGTTTCATGACGGCCTATGTGCGTATTTATTTACTGTGATTGATGATAATGTTATAGGAATAAAGAAGAAATTTGTGGCGTATAGAATCAAAACTCACAAGTTACTAAGTGAACTCACAGTCCATGAGGGATGTTTCTAGAGGGCTCAACTATCTGTCATGTTAAGAGTTCAACAAGTGAAAATGAGCAGAAGATAGAAATGTGAAAAAGATTCCAAACTTGTGAATATTGATGCACTCTAAATGATGGATACTACTCAAGCATACGAGTGAAATGAATTGGAAAAAAAGAAATGAAAAATAAAGGAAGAAGAAAGAGTTACGAAGAGTCTACCAAGCTGAACAATATTAGTCCCACATCGAGGAGTTAAGAAAGAAAGTTAGTGGATGTGGGATATAAAACCAGAAGCGAGCTTCACTTTCAATTCATACCTTTCTCGGCCTTTTGGCTAAGATCAAGTGTAGTATCTGTTCTTATCAGTTTAATATCTGATATGTGGCCCAATGGGTCACACGATATTAAATTACTTTTTTGAGGGGGAGAAGCCATCACAATAGCTTGCTATTGGGTTTCTCGAGTGTCGCCTATGCGTTGCACTATTGCATTGGCTGGCGCACCCCACCAATTTAGTTCAATATTTTATGTTTGTTGGCTTCACACCAAGATTGTAAATTTCTCCAATGTAGTGGTCCCAAAAGGATTAAGTGAAGTGTTATCCCCGTGAATTTATTCGATGTAATCACCTATTCCCCAAAAAATCATGCATCGCTTGAAATTTGGTCCTTCTATTAACATGCTATAGTTTACTATAGCAGATATTTAACTTTTTTAAATGCCAATAATTTCAATAGTTAGAAACTGAGTTTAGCTAATAAATTTGGTCCCTTATCAGAGGAGTGTTGTCCGTGCTTCATAGTTCATAGCAGGTTATTATCCGTGCTTCATAGCATGTCATTATCTCAACATGATTCAGTAATTAATTAGTCTGTTATCCATATCTTTTTCAGAAGCAAAATGAAATCTATTAAACCAAACTAATCAGCACAAGTGTTAATATTAGGGAAACAAAGGAAAATGCATAGTACTAGAAAAGTGCAAAAATCTGTGCAATCCAATCCAAACAACAGCTACCAATACAATACAGGAAATGAAAAATGCCAAAATATGAACATCAGAAAACTTGACAAAACTAAGGAAAGAGGGCATTAATATACAGGACAATGAGATAGTACTTTACTCTTTTACTCTTGTGTTGAGCAATCTCAATGAGGATAAAATCTATTGGCTCCTCACAATTTCTTTTACTAAAAATCATATATTCTTTCCAAAATGGTCTAATATATTACAAAACTTGATTATGGTAACCAAATGCTATGCATTGTTTCTGTTGCCAATACAAACAGCATATTATTACAATAAATAAAGTGACAGAAAAGGGTGACAGTAGAAAGTTCTTATAGCTGGAAAGTAGCACTATATATATTTTTTCCTTCCAATTCTCTGTCAGAACAAAACAACCTTTGTGCAAGAACAATAATAATTGGAATATTAGTATAATTGAACCAAAATATTAACAAATAAAAAATAAATTCTTCTCTGAAATAATTTAATACCAACATAATATTTTTTTTTTTGTTATTTCAGTAAACATTTGTTCATACATCAGTTTACTCTTCTATGCCTTCCTCAGCAACCTTCTTATCCTTGTACACATACCACTTTGCACAAGCCAAGTATATCATCAAATTTATAGCACTCAACATAGCCAAAAGCCAGTAATAATCATAAAGCCTCCCTTGGTTAAGATTATCTGCAATCCATGGTTTACTTGGACCTGTTATTTTATTCACTGTAGACACTAATAAAGAGCTGAAGAAAAATCCTAAGGATCTTGAACTCAAGAAAAGTCCCATGCTCATAGTTTTCATTCCATCTGGACATTCTCTGAGAAAAAAGTCTAGTTGTCCCATATACATAAAGGACTCTCCTGATCCCACGATGAAAAATTGCGGCATCAACCAGAAAACACTTAATGGGATCTTTGCTGTTGGATCATTCACCAAACCATGTGATTGTGCAAATGTTAATCGCTTTTCTTCGACAAGAGCTGCTGCAACCATAGATAAGATTGAAAGAACTAAACCAACTCCAGTATGCTGTAAAGGGGTAAGCCCTTGTGGATTTTTAAGCACTTTCCTTGCAACTGGACTAATGACACGGTCATAAAAAGGGACATTTAGGAGAATAGTTCCAATTAAGAAGGATGTCATCGATGCTGCTGGGATTTGAAATGATTTTCCAATGTGGCGATCCATAGTGGTTGCCTGTGATACCGAGAGTGTCATCATTTGAACCTGAACAGTCCAAAACACGATGGTTGATGCCCATATAGGGAGCATTCTCAGCACCAATTTCACTTCTTCCACATCTGTTAAGGTAGATAGATGCCACTTACTTATCTTCATGATTCCACCAGCATTTTCATAGTCCTTGATCGCCGCTTTGTCCAAAAAGCTGGTCGAAAATATATTTACACTATCAATTAACTTTACACATGCATCTAACTAACTAAATCTCAGACTATTATAGTTTTCCGACACTATAAAATATATCTACAAATATCTACACGATAAGATACAAGGGTAAAAAGTGTTACCGAAACTGTTTGCTGTGCGGTAACCTCTGCTTCTTGATCCTCGGTGGTTCATGTAAGATGGCATCGTCGTTAAAGAGCAACGCAGAATCAGAAGGCAATTGCAAGTGCCTCTTCCTCCAAGCGGCCACAAACACGACCGCAATCTGAGTCAACGGACTACCTACCGGTTTCTTGTACCGATACTTACAGGTTCCACACAAAAACACAACAAGTGCTAGCACAATAGCACAAACACAGATACCATAACCCCAATCTCTACCCTGATGATCTTGTATGTAAACAAGGGCTGTCACTGCCATAAGAGATCCTAGGTTTACTATGAAGTAATACCAGTTGAGAAATTTAACCATATGCTTCTTCTCTTCTTTATCAGTAGCATCAAATTGATCTGAACCAAAGCCAGGGACACTGGATTTTAAACCCCCTGTGCCAAGTGCAGTAACATAAAGCGCTAAAAACAGAACTGTTAACTGTGTATTGTTTGCTTTTACACAAGTTGTATGTTCCTTGCATGTTGGAGGACTTAGGCTTGGAATTATAGTTGATATCATCAAGAGAGCAACACCCTATTAAATTATGAATAAAACTATCAAAATTAAACTCTTAAATTATCAGTATTATTAGAAACTAGTGTTCAATTTCTCCGCTTTTTTTTACTGTAGTGTAAATTATGATGGATTTTTTTATAGGAAAATCCAGCCAAAAATCTCATATTCTCTTTAGATAGTGTTATAGATTATAGATATAAAAGACAATATCAAAGGGGTAGACAATAAATCTTAACTAATATCGAACAAGTATAAAGATAATAATAAATTTATAGCAAGTTGCGGCGATCCTGGTGGATAAAGCATATTATGTTTGTGTAGATATTTAGATGAAAATGAAATGTTGATTATTAAATTGGGTGTAAAAGCAAAACTAGTAGCAACAAATATGAATAGTAACATGTTTTGATTCCTTACTGTTGCTTGAACGGCTGCAAAGACAGCGATATTGAGGTATCTGTCACAACAAAAACAATGAAATATTACTTGAATGAAATGAAACTAAAAAGAAATTTGATTGATACTGTTAGGACTAACTGTGTTTGGTATCACAATGGATTACCAGAATCTCGGTTAACATTGTGATTTTGCAAAGGCCGTGATTCTGACAAACTCACCGTGATAACAAAAGATGCACTAATTAACTAGTACGAACCTTCCAATGTAAGTGTCGCCTAGAAAGCCACCGAACAAACATAGCATAAATGAAGTTCCAACAAAATTTGTAACTATGTTGGCAGAGGCAGCGTTACCCAAATGCATTGTACCTGTTAAATATGTGACCAAATTCACCGTTATGCCTAGTGTTGTCAACCTCTCCATCACTTCTCCTCCTGATAAACAAAAAAAAAATCAATAAACAAAACAAAACAAAAGAAACGGCATGCATGCAGGAGAAGAGAAGATATTATAGGTAGTGATTGATTAATTTGTGAGACCTAATATCATAGAAGCTGAAGTCCAACCACCAGTTTTAGATCTTTCTGCTGGAAAACCCTTACAGTCGTAGGCATCAGGAACAATTTTGTCTTGTGTTGTGGGGAGAGTGTCCATTGTAGCTTGAGATGTGAAATGTGAAATCTGAAATGTTTCAGCTTTCAATGAAGAGCAAGTTATGTTGTTTCTGTCTTCATATATACTCCAAAGTAAAGGCTAGGCCCACAGATGACCAGGATTTATTATTAATGTTGTTTCGAGTTTATCACCATCTCATTTTTATTTTATCAAAAGTCAACAATATACTTCATGTCATGTCATCCATTTTATAAAAGACAAATGAATCAATTAAAATTGATATATTTGATCTCGTATATTACTATAAATTAAATACATTATTTTTGTTGACTTGTTTATCTTTTATGAAAACAATCAGATAGAGTATTTATTAGTCAAATGCTAACCTGATCTTAGAAAAAGAAGAATGTTATTGGAACGCAGAAAATTCGACACCTTGAATTGTTTATCATATTTCTTTTATATGTAAAAGACTATTTTTGTAACACATTAACCACTTTATTGCCTTTGTCAAAAAAAAAAACACTTTATTGCCACTTTTTTTAAAACTATTTTGACCATTTTATTAACTATAAAAATATAAAAATGTAAGACATTTACCAGTTATTTTACATAAATCTTTTGTACTTATATCATTTTATAATTATGTAAAATAATTGGTTAATGACTCGTATTTTTGTGCTTGCTAACGTTGTTTTGCAGGATGCTGAAACAGATGCTTGGCTCTGGCGTCCTAATGTTGACGATGGTTATACCGTCCGTGGTGTGTATCAAATGCTCATGCGGCAAGAGATGCCTCATCATGATGTCGTTTCAGAAGCTCCGTGGCACAAGAATGTTCCTCTGAAAGTCTCTATTTGCGCGTGGCGTCTTCTTCGCAATAGATGGCCAACAAAGGATAATTTGGTACGCCGAGGTGTAATTACTAGCGCCTCCCAATTGTGTGTTACTGGTTGTGGACAAAATGAAAATATTGATCATCTAATAATTCATTGTCCAGTCTTTGGCGATCTTTGGCACCACATTACGGCCTGGATTGGTGTGTTTTTTGTGACCCCTCAACAGGTTTCTGAGCATTATTATCATTTTATTCATTCTACAGGTGGTTACACTCCCCGTAGGTCTTTTCTCCATCTGATTTGGCTTTGTGTTATTTGGGTCCTTTGGAATGAAAGAAACCAAAGACTCTTCACAAACACAGCACAAACAGCAGTGCATCTCCTTGAGAAAGTCAAACTCACCTCTCTTCGTTGGATGAAAGCAAAAAATGTTTGTTTCCCTTTTGGTTATCATATGTGGTGGCAGCATCCCCTAGTTTGTTTGGGGATTGGCTGATGTACCTCTTTTATTCGTTGATAGTGCTTCCAGAACTTTTGTTGTAACTTTGTTTTGATTCCTAAAGCACTCCTTGTGCTAGGGAACAAAACTTCTTGTTTATATATCTCATTTTGCCTTGTTCAAAAAAAAATAAAAAAAAATAAAAAGTTTTTTGAAGCATCGTTGTTGACTCACATCACAATAGGAAAAAAAATGGAGGCAACTTAAAAAAATTACAACACTATATATGAGTTTGATATGCTTAGAGATGTCAATTTTCCAATGTTGTATACTATTGATGAATTAAGTCAAAAATTAGTTGAGACCAGTGAATCAAATTCTAATTTATTAAATGACAAAGTGTTATAACTTTTGTTGACTCTTTCGGCATCAATAGCAACCATAAAACGTGTATTTTCAGCAATAAAAATTATAAAAACAAGATTACGCAACAAGATGAAATTATTTTCTTTTCAAAAAAAATAAAAATTCTGAGAGATTATACGATTGTTTATATTGTAGATGAGATTGTTGAAAAAGCTTACCCTAGATGTGATAATTGGTGATTTTAATGCCTCTGCAAAACAATTACGATTACAACTTCATAGGTAAAAGTAATTTTCTTTTTATAATTGTTCAACGGTATTAATTTAATATATCTTATCTTATTATTTGTTAAATTTCTTGATTACGTTTCCTAAAAAAAAAAAAAAAAACTTCTTGATTACGTGGTGTGCCGTTGGAAATGTATTTTATTTTTCTTCAATAAATCATACTAGTAATCATGGGGAAATTTTGACAAATCAAGGGGGGAATTGCTCAAGTCCTAAACCACTATTTAAGCCTTTTTTGATTTTTTTATTTTATTTTTGTAATCTTATGAAACAAAAGTGGGGACTTTTAGGAACTTTAGAGGCTAGGGATTGCGGGTATTTCAGTGATATTCAAGAAGGGTCACAAAAAAGTGAATCTTAGAGAACCAAAAGAGATGACTTTTTAGAAAGGGTTGGGCCTTGTGGGGAGAGATTTCAGCGGTGAGAAACACTTAGGAAATATAGGAAACACTTTGGGAGAGTGAAAATCATTGAGTGATTGTAAGAGGGTATAAGAGAAAAAATTGGGGACCTAAATTTCTTGGTCAGTTTTGTAACTCTATCAACAGAAAGGAGTGGGAAATTGGTAGAAATTAGGTTTATTCTTGAATATCTTGTTGGAGTTAACTTCTTGTATCTCTTTGTAATGAATCTTTGATAGTGGGTTGGAGAGATTCTTTCTCCTCATAAGTAGGTCATTTTTTTACCAACCTAGGTAAACAAATATTGATGTGTTGTTCCTTTACTCTTTTTATCTTGTTGTAATTTGGTTTGGATGTGGTTTATCCTTACACTTGGTTGCTTGATTAGATCTAGATCTATTGTTTCTTAAGAGACTATTGTTGTAATTAGTTGTCATTGATACTTGCTCCACACATCTAAGTTTATTGATGTGATTTAATTTCCAAATTCACAGCAGAAAGTTTATTGATGTTTTATCTCCATCATGCACTTAAATGAACCATTTGATTGGGATTGGAATTTTCATTTATTTTCATCGATTGTGGCCACTTTTTAGAGACATTGGATTACTTCATGTCTCTTCATTGCCAACCCTTGATTATTGAGGTATGTAAAGCTTGGAGGGATATTTTGAAATATTTCTTTCCACACTTCTTCTTCAAACTTCTTAGTTGTTAAGTTTCTCTGCACTCATTCAAGTTTAAAGTTTCTATGTTTACCGTTGAAGGTTTAATAAGAACGTTACTTTAAATATCATAACCTAACAATCATCTATCCCTAGATTGACCCATTAAGTTAACCAAAATTATTAGATCCAATTCAATTGCTAGTGTTAATAGTTAATAGATATTTGAAATCATTTTATATGTGATCAATATACAAAAAGCATGAAGAGCAAATAATTTTGAATAAAATTAAGATTATAATTGCATTTAAAAGAGTTTATACAATCACACGGTTCAAACAACTCAGATTAAAATCATCTAAGACCTAATCAAAAGAAATTAGTTAAAAATGATCAAAGCAATAAACTACATAGTAAAATAAATAAACTGATAGAATTCCTTATGCCCTATTTTCCTTCCCCGAAAGGTGAATTCCCCGTGTACTATGAGATCCTTTACTTGGCTGGTCACAACAATTCATAAAACCATATTTTTATAGTAATAATACATTACTTGACTCAATAAATTTAAAAAATGACAATTTATTTAAAATGACTCTAATTAAATACTAAACGAATAGAAATAAAATTAAAAGACACTAAAAATATGCGATGACAAAATGTCATCAAACATTTTATTGGATTCTTCCATGTCATTTTATTTGGTCGGTGGTGTAAGTGTGGATTTGATCAAACTATCGAGAAAGAGAACTAATAAAGATGTTTTTATCACTATTGGCGAGTCAAGCATATATTGGGTTGATATGAACCTTTGGGCATGCCTACAGTCTTCGTCGAGGATGCCAGTGAGGCTCCTATTACTGTATTTGAACCCTTTAGCATTGCAAACTATGAATTCCACATTCCTTCTTGATGGACGAATTGGGTTAATATGAACATTTAATCTCTTTCTTTCAAAACGTGTAGGGTTTTTGCTTTCATCACAATTGCATAAAAATGTGTAACATAGAATAGGTAGACAGACAATAACTTAAAAATGAAAAAATAATACAACTAACATTAAGGATGGAACTAAGAGGTTCGCAGACCATTTTCACAAAGTTATAGATAAAACTAAACCATATATCTTAAACGAACACACCAATAAAATCAAATCTAATTGTAAAACAGCACAGGGTTGCGCGACAGCAAACGAAAGAAAGATCTCTAAACAAAACTCATTGACAACAACAGACATCATTCTCTCATCAATAATATAAGTTTAGGGTTTGCAGACAGTCAATAAGATAAATACAAAAGCTAACACAAAACAACATTAGGACAACAATATACCTTTTCGTCAAGAAGAATCATATGCATGTTGTTGTCCTCGTTTGGCCTGCTAAAATATGGGATAGACAAAAGGGTAATCACGCGCACATGTAACTTAATGTTGATCCTACCAGCAACTATTGCAGAAACTGGAGTTATGATAGGCGCCATCTCTTTTTTTTTTCCCCATTAAATTTACGTCCCGAAATTCTTCTGTGTTATAGATCAAGTATATTACATCCTTATTATCAAACTTTGGTATGCAATTGGTATATGCATTGATGAACTATGATCAAGGCTCTGGTTCTCTTAAAAATTTGTTTCACCTCATTGCATTATTAAAAATTTGTTTAAGAGTACTTACAATTAACTTTTTCGTGTAATGTTACAGAGGTACCCGGCCCATTGTTCACTTTGGGAGAGTTATGCTGAACGCATGGATGCTTATTTGACAGTACATAGTTCAAACAATCCAGTAGTTGTTGTCCTTCAGCTCTACAAACTGAAAAAGTATTATGGAGCTATGGGGGCCTCGAATGCATTTCATGGAACCAAGATGATCTTTATTTTGTGTTATGTGTTTCATAATACTTTAACATAGTCGTTTGTTGGATATAGTATTGAAGGAAATGATGTTGAGGTAACAAGGTGTTAGCCATATGTCCGGGAGCACTGTTTTACCACTTGAGGATGATATGCTGCAAACAAAAAGACTAACGATTGCAGACTGGATTGAATCATCTGATGTATAATACTTTATTCTATTAAATATTTATTACTTTGAATATTCTTACTGATTTTACAATTGTTCTCATTTAGTAATGCTTCTTTGTATAGGTATTTGTTGGGATAGTATTAGCGACCATTTGTGGAATTGAGTATGAATACAATTGGTTCTATAGGCATGTACCAAGTGTGCCGGTAGAATCAAAGTTAATGCTTGTGTTCTTGATTTTCGGATATCAAACCATTGATTGGTTTTGAATCGTCAATCCTTGAACTTTCTACTTTTATTCTTGGGAAGGGAAAAAGAGAGAAAAACCATTAAGAGATTAAAACTCCGGGGGTTGGTTTCGCAAAGGGAAGGTTTTATACACTCTAAACGACTACAGTATTCCGTAGGAACCTCTTGCCTAATTTATCTTGTGCTAAGTTATTTGCTTATTTTGAAAATAGTTACTTAAATGTCTAAGTGAAGAATGGGGGGAGAAGAACCATGTTTTTGGTATTTTTTATTTGATTTGGAAGGATTGAGTCATTTACCTACATACCCACAAGTGGGATCAAAACCAATGTAGTTCACCTCAAAAAATTCATTTGGTGGGTTGGATTAATTTTAAAGTTAAAAAAGTTTTTAGAAGGGATGAGAGACCTCAAAGGTATAGAAGAATAAAATGAAGTGAGGTTGGTTAATTTTAATTAAAAGAAATCCAAGTCTAATATGGATATTAAAATTGATTAAAAGTTTGATTAAGAAATAAAAGGAAAAAGACCTATTGGGTTAAAATCCAAGGAATGATTAACAAAATATTTTTGAATTTTGGCATATTTGATTTTTAGGGAAAATGATTTTTCTAAGTTAAACGCAAGCTAAAAATTCTAAGCACAACGACGCAACATAATAAAAAAGCGAGAAATTTACAAAGGACATTGGATCCCAAGAAAATCCTCAAGTTCTTGAAATGAACCTAAAATTACTAATAGTTTGATTTAAAGGAAAAAATTAAAGTCCAATAATTAACCTAATTTGTCTCTAATTCATTTTGGTCCCCGATTACGATTATGACAAAAAGCGGTAAAAATAAAGTGTGATAGTGTCGGTGCATATTGTCATTTATAGGTATTACATTGTTCCTAATTACATTCTAAGACATGATGAGTAAAGAAATAGAATAGCAAATAAATATAAAATGCATGATATGATATTAACACTAAATGAACTAAAATAAAGCAGCTAAATAAATAATAATAGAAAAACAAAAGAAAAAAAAATGAGATAACAATAAAAACAACAACAAGTAAATAAATAATAAAATAAAATAAAAAAGAAAAGCAAAAAGAAAAGAGATATTTACACTAAACTACACTAAAAATAAAGTAAATAAATGTATAATAAAAGAAAAATAAAAGATGAGATGATAATTCTAAAAAATAAAAAAACAGCAAGTAAATAAAATAAGTAAAATAAAAATGCAAAAAATAAAAAATGCTAAAGATAAACTAAATAAAACAAGTAAATAAAAAGGAAAAAAATGCATGAAATAACACTAAAGTAAATTAAATAAAATAAATAAAGGAAAATAAAAAAAGAAAAAAAATGATGTAATTTTGCATATTTTTAGATATCCTTAAAAGGGAAAAAATGACAAAAATAAATAAATAAAAACTAGAGAAGTAATAAAGAAAAATGCAAAAAAGAAATAAAAAAAAGGGGGGGATGCGGATCTGAAAAAGGGGGCGCAATAGAAACCAGCATATAGGACGAAAAAAAGTGAGGGGCCCGCGGTCAACAAGGAGGGAAGGAGGTCAACTCCTTCTTCTTCCTCTAGTTCACGTAAAACACCAACAACAACATCATCTTCACTTCAAAATCTTAAAACCTCAAATGTTCACTAAATCTCACAAATTAAAATACCATTTTGATTGTTTTTCCACGCTGATCATGAATTCAAGCTTAGATTTCACAGTGACTGTTTTTATAGAGAGAAAAGTGGAAAAAAAAAAGTTTTGACCCAAAAAAATAAGACTAAAGAAAATAGTGAATTAAACAAAAATAATTAAAGGTAAAGCATCATAACAACTCCAGGGGTATCAAAACATCAAAATCCACCTTAATTGAGTCTTGAAATGGTCTAACTCACTATCACATTTTCTTGAGAAATTGTGGTTTTGAATTCACAAATTTGGGTAGTATTTCTTGAGTTTTTGTATGTTTTTGGTTTTTTGGAAGTGTTTATGAACTTTTGGTTGAAGAATGGTGAAGTTTCATCGAGAAATGAAGATTTTGGAATTTTTGATGAAAATGGTGATTTTGTGAACTCAAATTTCGGCCCCCTCTCTCTATGAGTTGTTGTTGGGTACTTATAGAGGACGTATCTTGGTCATCAAGAGTGCAAAATTAGGTTAAGTGGGGAGTAAGAAAGAGTAGTTTGGAATTTTTGCAAAAAAAAATGAGTTTTTGGGACTTTTTTGGATGATTTTTGGTGATGAGTGATGATGTGTTGGATAATGATGAGTTGTTGCATGTGAAGAAGAAACTAGATGCACAATTTGTGGGGAAAGAAATGAAATGTGAGTGAAATGTGCATTTCGGGTGAATTTGCCAAAGTTAGTGTTTTTTTTTGAATTTTTGAAAATGAATTTTGTGACTTTGAAAATAATAAAACAAAATGGTGTAAAGTTTGTGATTAGAAATGTAATAGAAATGAGAGGAATTGAAATTGGAATATTTGGTGTGAAGAAATTGAGTTTTCTTGAGAACGAAACAACAAAATAAAAATGTGAAAAAAAATAAAATAAAAAATGCATAAAAAAAAGGAAAATTTGAAGTTAACTTCTGGAACAAGTAATTAAAGGGGAAAACATTAATGGGAATGTGTTTGGTGTGAACAAAAAAAAGTTTATATTCAAAAGGTCAAAAAATGGGGTATGACAGTGCTGGAAGAATGTTTTGTGGAAGATGCAACCAGAGTAGAAATGCAGTCCCTAGGCGTGTGTTCTCGAATATGCAACTACAAAATGGTTGGAAAAAAAACTTAACTTGGTTAATTCACTGTTGCTATTGTTTACTGTTCAGGTTCAAAGTGCACGTTCAGGTTATGCATAGTACTGGGTCTACCAGCTTTATTTTGTTTGACAAAAATGTGTCCAATTATGTTGGGAAAAGTGTGCAAGATTTGATAGATGTGCATGTATATGTCTGCAGATGTAAATCTTAATATTTAAAAGCATATATTGAATAATAGTAGCATATCAACTAATTATTTGGTAATTTTTAGAACAAAAATGGAGGAGACTATCCATTGGGGCTTGATACTTTAATTGGGAAGTAGAGGCTATTTAAGGTGGAGATTATAGAGGGCAATTTGGTGCATAACTAGCGCAACTATGTTGTAAAGCATACATCTGACAGTGCTGAAGTGGTCAAAAAATTTATATCTCTTCATAAGATTCAAGTTATTATTTTGTGCGTATTAATTCAATATGAATACTGATGATTACTGAATAATATATTCTGGTATCTCTTATTCATTAATCTCTCCCATTTGTTGTTTAGATTTCTAATGATGAAAATGAGGCTGATCAAAATGAAGGTGCCAATAGTCTTGCTCCACCAGCATTGTTCGAGGTAAATTGTTGATGAATATTCCAGTCTCTGCATTCAATATTATGTTGGAAGGTTGTCTGCTCTAAATCATCTATGTGACTTGATGTGTCCTTTATTTTCCGGCATATAGGATATGGTTGTTGAGTGCGGTGATTCAACTATTTCTGGACCAAAGGACACAGCTGAGGAAAACACACTTGAAGGCAAGATGGTTGGTAAGAGAGCTGCTGATAGTGTTGGATCTGTGACAAAGGATGTTGAGGAAGTTGGTGAAAAGTCAATCACAAAACCCACAAAGCTAAAGTGTGTCAAAGTTGAGAAGGATCCTTAAGATGTTGTGATCGTGTTTCAGTGTTTCCTATGAAACTTTTTGTTTGCATTATGGAATAATTAAGAGTTGTTGTTTCTGTCTCTGTTCAGTCTGGAATCCTATTTTGCAACTTCTTATAATGATGTATTGTAATGATACTTCGCGCCTGTGTGCTACCCTTCTAAATTATGTTTTCCTCAGTACTTTTGGTTTATCAGCTATCTAACAACTGAATTGCATTATGATTTCTTGAATTTTTTTGTTATCAAACTTTTTAATTATAACATCTTTATGCATTTCAATTTCATATGGTGAAAAACATTCTCTTATCTTGCTTTTTAACAAGGTGGAAAGAAAGTTCTTTCTGGCGTTTTATAATTTATAAGTAATATACACTTCAATAACTCCTTTTCAAGTATTGATCAAAACCAAAATGAAATTGAATTTTTTTCATGTTCATGATAAAATACTTATAAATTCATTTGTATTGATCAAACGTTAATTTGTTATATATTTATAAACTACGAAAACATATGTTAACTATGAGAACATTTAAAAAACTGAGTTATGTTTCATTTATATTATATTTGTTCTAAAAGAGCAAACAACATTTTCTCTGTTAATATTATCATTAAAAGTTCATTGTTGCCGCAATATAAACGATTATTTCTGGATAGTAGCTCTGAGTCTTTAGGATAGAGTGTTATTCAACTGATAATGTCATTGTAAAATCAGAAATGAGGTTAATAATTATGAAAAATAATTATAAAACAGAAAAGCATATGTACTATGTTCGTGTTTCTATTGTACGCATCTACGACTTGCTGCTGTAAGATAAAATAGCAAAGTTAGATTTTATGATGCACCAGGTGAAATAAGTCAATTGGAATATAAGAAAACTTTAATGGAAAAAATTAAGGCAGTAAAATTATACATCATTTGAATATAAAGATGTATTTACTGTAGATGTGAAACCTTTCATATTGCAGCACATTAGCCAATGTCTTTAAAACTTTATTGTCATAGATAACCTACAATGATTAATGTCCATGTTGTTTTCCCCTTGGTCAGCATTTATAACAAGTTTGGCAATGGCGGCACAACCTTTGGTTTCTCTACATTTTCAGTCTGATAGCAGACATCTGTTGATGTATTCCTAAAAAGGCTAAACAAGTATCTCATTTTTCTTCTACATGTGCTTAGTTTCAATCGCAGCAGGGTGATTAGAGCTGTTTTTTTTCATGCCAACTTCTTTGTTCTAACACAATTTTCAGGTTGTTATCAATATGGGAATCGAAAAGAAATGCAAAAAACTCCATTCAGATGCTCCTTTGACTGATATTACTAATGGTAATGACCTTTCCTTCATATTCATTTGCATTTTATGTTGCATAAAAATCTTCTCAGATTGTGAACATCAGTTTCATCCTCCAAGTGTAGTTGATCCTCGAACTAATACTGCATCCCCAACAACTGGAAGCCTGCCTCGCAAATGGACACCAATTCCTCCGGGTAAATATGTCCTCAAACGTCCAAAGGTTACAGGGGAAGGGAACCAATGCTATTCTTCTAAAGAGAACGCACAACACTGTGTCTCATCCAAGCTAACAGTTCATGGAAAAGGTAATTGACACCCGCTATATCTGACTCTCTAATATATGGCTCTGTTGTTATGCGCTTATTTTAGTTGGATGGCCTCTGAACCATTGTAATGATTCAAATGTTTGCCATTTCATGACACATCTCGCACGTATTCTCTTGGTGGCAAGCGTACGTTAGCACAACTAGGTGTTGTAAATTATGGTGACTATGGTATGTGCGAAGGTTCAGAGGAAAAAAATGACACTAGGAATGGTACGTCTATTTATCTGATAGAAATAATTAAAATGTTCTTGACTGATCCGGGAGCTGACTTATTATACATACATCATTCTTAATGGTTTTCTACATAAGCTTTAGCAACAAAATAATCCAAGGGAGCTGACTTATTTGACCGTTGCATTAAGTGGCATAGCGGTGTTGCTTATTTCAGGGGGAAGAACGACACATTCAAGATTTGGTATTCCTATTACTATTGACTAATTCTCTACATGCGGAATACATAAAAAAAAAAGTCCCCTTGCTGAGTTGGTTTCAAAGACAAGGCTTATTGTGTGGGACGAAGCGCCGATGATGCATAGGCATTGTTTTGAAGCTCTTGACCGCAGTTTAAGAGACATTCCCGAAAATATTAATAATGGTAGCTTAGATATACCTTTCGGTGGCAAGGTAGTCATCCTTGGTTGTGATTTTCGACAAATTCTACCGGTGATACCAAAAGGAACAAGACAAGATATAGTTTATGCAAGCATCAATTCATCACCTTTGTGGAATCATTGTGAAGTTTTAAGATTGACAACCAATATGCGGTTATTACACGGTTCTTCAAGCAACGATATTGAAGAAAGGTCAAATTTTAGTCAGTGGATTCTTGGCATTGGAGATGGAACTATCGGGGACATAAACGACGGAGATGTACAAGTGCGAATTCCAGATGATTTGCTTCTCACCAGCTCAGGTGACCATAAAGCTTCTATGGTTGATTGCATCTATCCTTCTCTTTTAGATAACATGCATGATCCCACATTTTTCCAAGATAGAGCAATTTTAACACCAAAAAATATAATTGTTCAAGAGATTAATGACTACGTGATGTCCTTAATTCCCGGTGAAGAAAAGACATACTTGAGTTGTGATTCACCTCTTTCAAGCAACTCAAATGTTAACAGGCCGGACGATGTACACACACCAGAATTTTTAAATACTATCAATGCTTCTGGTATTCCAAATCATAAGATAACATTAAAGATCGGTATCCCTGTGATGTTAATGAGAAATTTGGACCCAACTTCTGGTTTGCGTAACAAAACTAGACTGATAATTACAAGGATGGGCAGGTATGTGCTCGAGGCAAGGGTGATAACTGGTGACAACATTGGAGAAAAGGTTTATATACCCCGATTTTCACTGAGCCCATCTGACTCTAGAATTCCTTTTAAGTTTCAGCGTCGGCAATTTCCTATATCTGTATATTTTGCAATGACGATCAACAAAAGTCAAGGTCAATCACTAAAGCAAGTAGGAATATACCTACCGCAGTCAGTATTTTCACATGGTTAGCTTTATTATCCTATCTTGTGTACTGAACCTTAATTGTTTATAGTTTATTTAACATTCAATATGTTGTGCTGCCAAGGCATACTTTTGCATATGCAACTGTTTTGTGTTTTCTTCTATATTAGTAGTGCGTGAAAGGACTTCTGATACGTTGCCATTCCATTATAGAGTTATATAAAATTTGAAAACAGACTGAATACAAAAGCATTGTATCATTATGTTTGTACACTATGCACAAAATTCATGGTAATATGAATTTGATTCACTTGTTGCTGTATAATTTCCTGTTGTATATCAATCCTAATGAACATCAACATTTTTATCCAATTAAGTTCCCTTTCATTCCAATTGATATGCGTTTATGACAAATAATTAACGAGCAAACTCATACACAGAGAATACGTTTTTCAATAGACCATAATAATTTATAAACACTTTTAGGGGAGTTGTGTACATAATATTTCACAACTACTGTTTAAAATATATTGCAAGTGGTGTTATGAACTATATATGACCCGTGCGGCAGCACGGGTGGAAAGTCTAGTTAACTTTTCAACTGTAGAAGTGGTGGCCCACAAAATCTCGAAATCTCCTCAGAGAAAATCTGAAATGACTACTCTTGAGAGTCATGATTAGCGTGACATCCCGCTTTGGAATAGTTAGAGTTTTCTCAAAAATGCCAATTCTTTCCTTTGAATATATTCAGTCGAAAATGACATTTTTGGGGGGCAATTTGTTAGATGGTATTTTCACCAGCCTCATTTAATGTGGTCAACATTAGTTGACTTTTGCTCTTGCAGGAATCGAAGGCCTTTTCCTCATTTAAAGGAGTTTCGACGAGATGTTGGACTCAGCATAAAAAGTCTTGAAACCTTGAAGTTCGACAAGATACGAGTCAAAAAGCAAAACCGTCGAAGTCAAGCAACTGCCTTTGAAGCGGGAAGATTTGAATTTCAAAAGAGAAGTAGTTTCCTCAAAAGAGAACGTGGGAGACAAGCAATTGTCTACAAGGAAAGATTGTTGATCGTGGGATTAGTTTCTTTCTAAGTTATTTCCTATGTATAAATCGTAATTTTCCGTAGGGAAAACCGGTCGTAAATCACCTATACAGAATTCTAAAACACTCGAAGTACCTGCGCGAGAGAAAATAGCATAAAGAATGCATGTAAATGATTTGTCGAACCACCTTTATTTTTAATGCATTGTATTTTACCTTTCCTTTAAGTTTCTGCAATTTAAACTTAATGCATTTACTTTGCTTTTAAAACCCTTTTTCTGTCGAAAGACGCCACACAGTCCCATCTCGTTCGTTAAGCAATCTACGAGCTCGATGAACGCACGAAAACAAATGCACAACATGTCCTAGGATCTCTGGTTTGGTCCTGCTCGTAATAATCAAAACCAGCCCGTATTGTTTACCAAAAAAGCCGGTAAACAAGCGTATGAGTATTTATAGTAACACTTTTGCATATTATCCGAATGACGCGGCCAACACTACTAAACCATTCTTTGGCTAATTTCGTCGTTGGTGTGTGAGTTTCCCTCACTGGGGGGATCGTGGCTCTCGATGTTCAGATTTCAGTCTCCTTAGTCACATCATAATCCGTTAACATAGTCCTTCATGTGTATCTCCACTTTGATCATGCTTTGCATCTCATCTTCTTTCCGGTTAGTTGTCCCATAGACAAGGAAATCGAGATCTTTGTGTCATTGTTCAGTTCCACTTTATCTTGACTGATTCTAATGTCATTATGCCCACATACTCAGTTGGAGGGCTCGAGAAAGAATCAACTTTCTTCACTCGGCTACTCCAACATCACTTAACCTTTCATCGATTAGGGGTTCAATTGACTAAAGTATAATCGCCTATAAGTCGAGGTCGTCTAACATGATAATTATTTTTGCATGTAAACACAAAGAAAAAATAAGGTTTGCATGGAACTTAATTAGTTGAACTGAGTTGGCTTTTATAATCATGTGATTTGAGCCAATGAATTGAATTGAGCTATTCTTCTCTTTTTGACGTTGAATTGAGCTATTCTTGAACTTGAATCAAGTCGGGTTCGAACTCAAATAATATCAATTAAACAGGGCTTAAACGCACTTTTAGCCCCCTATGTTTGTCATCTTGGCAATTTTGGCAAATATAACGGGTCAAAATTGCATTTTTTTTTTTGTTAGGAAACCAAAATTACTACGATGACAAATATAGGGGGCCAAAAGTGCGTTTACAAATATATTTTTGTACAAAATGCTTTCTCTTTTTGAAAAGATAAATTTTTGGAAGGTTGTTTTTCCAAAACATCCGTTTTACAAAGTTAATAATTAATATAAAAAAAAAACTTGCAAAAATAAATAAAAAAGAGTAATGATAATTTGATGACAATTTTTGTGCCAACCTTCTTTTTTTCTCTTTTTATTGTTTAAATATAATAGAATGAGAAAAAGAAAAAGAGAGGATAAAAACATCATGTGAGTATGAGAGAAAAATTATCCAAAAATTGTCACAAAATGTTTGTACAAATATCATTACTCAATAAAAAATCCAGATATGTATATAGAAGATATAAGATAGGTTTGATAGTTGAGTGGAGGAGATGAGAATGAGAGTGACGAAGAGATTGAGAGTTTGATCGTCACTCGTAGTATACTGGTAAAAAAAATATTAATTTACAATATTTTGTTTAAAAAACAAATTGTTACTACCTTTTCTATAAGACAAATCCAAATCCAAATTTTGTTATAAAAAATAATAACTTTTTTATAATGGTACCCTTTCAAAATAAAATAAAGTAAATCTATATAACGAGGAAAAGGTAACCTTTTAAAAAGATAACAAAAAATTATTTTTTCAAAAATATTCAAACTAAAAAAAGATATTCCAAAAACTAATTTTAAAAAGATGAATTAAAAAATACTATTTTATTTAAAAAAAACATTTTTTTTAGAGTTTTCTATAAGACAAATCCAAACCAAAATTTTGTTATAAAAAATAATAACTTTTTTAAAATGGTACCCTTTCAAAATAAAATAAAGTAAATCTATATAACGAGGAAAAGGTAACTTTTTAAAAAGATAACAAAAAATTATTTTTCCAAAAATATTCAAACTAAAAAAAGATATTCCAAAAACTAATTTTAAAAAGATGAATTAAAAAAATACTATTTTATTTAAAAAAAACACTTTTTTTTTAGAGTCAATAAAGTTAAAATTAAAAAGGAAAAATATCTTTAAAAAAAATCACGAAAATAAAAACCTTAAATAATTATTACTACCTTTTCAAAATACAAATTTTTGTTACACTAGTATGGTGACTTGTGTCAAGCACAAGGTGACTCTTTGTGGCTTGAATGATAATGATTTATGTTTTAAATAAATTTTACGGTTGTAAAAAAAAGTGTTTAAAACAAAATATGATAATGTACTGTATTAGATTAAGGTAATAAAATCCTATGTACTAATATTCAAAGTTAATATTTAAATTTTTAAGGTAAATTTAATGAATAAATGATATTACTGGGATATGGTTTTTTTAAAAAATTTAAATAAATAATTTCGATATTAATCTTGGGTAAAATATTTTTATTAATGGAAATTATAAATAAATTTCAAATCAAGATCAATTAAAATTTTAAATTAATTGAAAAATTAAAAATAATTAAATGAGTCAACATTCCTTTTGACCAAGCAAATATCAGTCAACATTTTGAATTAAAAGTAAATTATGTGAATTAAAACAACCTATTAATATTCAACAAAATTTAAAATTTTATAATAATCATTGATAAGCATTGGAACCAACAAAAAGATAAAGTAACAAATAAAATCGAACAGCATATTAAAATTCAAAAAGTATAATCAAAATTTTAAAATAATATTTAAATAATGAAATTAGGAGTTGGGTTTGTGGTTCAGAAAAAATCACACGGAACTTAAAAAATTGATACTTGTACAACGAATCTCTAAGTTAAATGTAGATGTGACGGTCTTTGTGAGGTAAGCTCAGTTGGTAGAGACCTTGCATAATATATGTAAGGTATGAGGTTCAAACTCCGTCCACCATTAAAAAAGATAAAACTTATTTATTATAATATTGTACTATCCAAATCAACCTTTTTTTTCACAAAAGATAAATTACAAAAAAGATAAATTAAAAAATGACAACTAAAAGTCATCTCTTTAAAAACTTTCCTAAAAAAGAAGGTTGATTATCATAATTTTATTTTAGCTTCTTAAAAAAAGATAAAAAAAAATATGGCCTATTTAAACATAGTTTAGCCTCATAATACGTCTACTTTTGTGATCAAACTCTCTTAAGAAAAATAGTTAAATACTCGTATATCCTTCAATGTTCATTTGTTTTGAGTACCAGTTACTTGTTTGCTACCCATCATAATCATTCTTTGATCAGTAAGTATCACATATCAGTTATGTTCAACTATTTTTTCATAAAATTCATTTCATTCTTATACCTTTATATTTGTTTACTTAAGTTAGGGGAAGCGAGGAAACAACTTCTCTACAATCATTCTCTGATTTTGCGTAGTTGTTTGTCGTTGGTGATGGTGCATTAGGTTTGGGTCTTTGGTATAATGAGTAGAATGATTAAGTGATATAAAAGGTATGTTTCATTATCACCCGATCCCGCATGACAATTGTTACAATATTAGATAATGTGATTATCTTTTCTTTTCTCTATTACGTTTAATTGTATATAAGAATCTTATAGAATGTGTGAAAATGGCTTCTTTTTTTTATATATTATTTGTTCTGGATCGGCTAAAGACATTTATGCCCAATTACATAGACCCAATATAAACACAGTCTAAATTTTGTGTTTGACAATATTACTCGCAACACACCCCCTTTCCGCGAAGGGTAGTTCGGAGCAACAGACATCAGTTCAAACAAACAGTAACGATCATCATCATGGCTCCCGCAGACCTCTCCTCGATAGTTACATTTCATAGGAATTCATAACCGTCGAGCACACATGTTCGTACAACACCTCTGCAAACATCCACCTCTATATAAAGGGGACTCTTGGCAGTCCCCAAGGTTAGAATCTAATCTCTCTCTGAACCCTCATTTTGATCTCATACAGACTTAAGCGTTGGAGTGTCTGCATGTACACACCCCCCGCGTTCTAGTTATCAATTAAAGCATTCCACCACCGTAAAACCACTGTACAAAACTGCACCGGTAGTCACCTTCTGATGAGGTATGATCAGTGGCTCCGTCTGCGAGAAATTATAAGTTATCCCCGTATTACATACAAAAACCAAATCTTTTCAAACTAAAAAACACCATGACTATCAACGGTGCCAATTCACGAATTAAGAGCGAAGTCCACCACATCTACCGCAACGAATAAACCTCCACACCTTCTCATGTAGACAGCCCCAGGCGAGGAACCTCTCAGTAGATTCCCTAACATGTGGTACCGATGTAGGAGAAGCCTCTCTATGGTCTTCCTCGACCCGACGAAGTGGCTGAAAATTCCACTCCTGCAGAGGCCATAGTTAGCAAGCTGCTCCGTACGGTTCAACGACAAACGTCGATAATCGAGGAGCAGAATCGACGCCTTGCAGACCTGTAAAAAGATCATCCAAAGAGGCAACTGGCCCCTCCCCGCCAGGCTCTTTCCTCAACATGTAACAGAAGAGGAAGGAGCCCTCGCCCGTCCAGATCAAGACCGCCTCGACACTCGGTCAGCATGAGCTCTTCGAGCTACATTCATCGCTCACCCAACAAAAGGTCTCCCTGACAATCTCCCCCGCAGAGGACTCCACCAAGACGCAACAGACTCTCGTGGTCCTCTTCTGATTCCGATGACGGTTGTGCATCGTACAATTTGTTCACTCGTCGCATTAGAGAGACTCACATCCCTCGGTGGACTGGATAAACCACCGCAAATGGACTCTTATGATGGGACTATTGATCTGGACCAATATATAGAGAACATTGAGACCGTCACACAGAGATGTGCGGGGCGCTGTAAAATGTAAACTCTTCGTCACCGCCCTCCAGCGAGGAGCCATTACATGGTTCAAGAACTAAAGAAGGAATTTTATCTACTCACGGGACGATCTATGCCATGAGTTCACTGCTCACTCCACTGCTTCGAGGACCCAACCCAAAACTGGGGCGTTCCTCGAAGCAATAATGCAAGGGAAGAGAGAATCTCTCAGATACTACATGTCTTTGAAGACAACTTCGTACATAGGAATCATATTTCCCGTATACTGCGAACAAACACGGTCCGATGTGGTTTCTTCACAAAAAATAAATGTCTGATGTGCTCGGCAGGTTCACCTCCCAATCTTCTCTCCTCCCAATGGAGCTATACAGAATTTTCGTCGTCCCAATCAACGCAAACGACGATACCGTCTCCAAAGGCTTGTTCCCTACCCAAGAAACGTCGTGTATTGTAGCCTCATTTCTATATGGAGTACCTACCATGTCAAACCTGAAAGAGGAAGAAAGGTAAAATGTATTTGACGTTTTAAATCCACCTTTCCTTCACCCATTAGTCCGATCATGGCAAGGAAGGCCTCTAAATCCTCGCAAAAAGGTTACAACTTCGAAGGAAAACCAAAAGATATAGAGGAAACCACCATTCACGGCGGTGCAATATCCATCACCGTGGCAACAAGATAGAACCCTAACGAGTTATAACTCATCACTGGTGGTTTCTAACAAGACATGGACTCTAAGTCCTAAAACTATCTACTTACGGTGGAAACCGCCATAACTAAAGGAGGAAAAAACTATAACTGGCATAACCCTAACCATAACATACATAAGCACCAATTTTACAGTTTTTAACAAGGCAAAAAGGATCAAAACGCATAAAGTAAAACGATAATACTGAGAGAACGAACATGTTGAATGTTGAAGATGAATTGGGTCCGGAAGTGAGTGGTTGAGGGACTAAAATGCACTAGAACTGTTGACAGTCCCCAAGGTTAGAATCTAATCTCTCTCTAAACCCCCTGCATCGGTAGTCACCTTCTGATCAAGTATGATCATTATTTATGATAAATAAGTTTATATCTCCATCATTAAAAAAAAAATGTTTATCTAGACTACATCATCAGATAAATTTAGGGGGGAAAGGAGAAAAAATAAGATTCTTTTTAAAAATGTTAATATTTCAAAATCAATCTTTCATATAAAAAAGAACAGAGAACACACCGAAAAATATATATTTTTCTCAAAGGACAAAAAATATAACTTAAAATATCTGTTTTCCATGCGAAAGTAGATTCAAATCAATAATTTATTTCAAAAAGAGATTACATTTCAAAATGAATTAAGAAATGAGAGTGAATAGAATGAGTCTTCAACAAAAAAAGGAGTATAAAAAGAGTGTTTCAATGACACATTCGACAATTCGACATGGATTGATACATTTAGTATTTAAATCAAGAGTCAGGATCCGTTGACACTAGGTGTAAGTTAAAACGACTTACACCAAATGTCAACCGCTCATACAAATTAATCTTGTGGTTAATAATTACACCTCACAAAATATCAAAAGAGGACACACACATGAACATTTCTCCTGCTTCTTGAACTTGTCGAAGTCTAAGATCGGAAAAACGGCCACCATCTTCTGCTGTGAGGAGGAGTGTAAAATTGATAGGCTGAAGATCTAATTATTTTGATTATGTGAAACGATATTTGATTCTTGGTATAATCCAATATTGAAAATCCATTTCCATTTTATTTTGTTAGATCTTTATTAGGTGCAAGATCCTAATAATTTTAAGAACAATCATAGTTTGAAGAAATTAAAGAGTTGCGATCAAGATCCATGACTTATATAGACTTATTGAGTGGCTAAATCCAATGTAATATGAATTGTGATAAGGATACTTAATTTCTTACGATCCAAAATATTAAAGCAATTGATCCCCAAATTAATGTAAGTTTCAAAATTTCAAAGCAATCAGTTGAAAGGAACAACGAAAATGCCGACGGCCCGAGTCAGTACATAAGCTCGAGTGGAGGTAGAGCATATAGAATTACATACGTTATGAGTTTGTCAAGAGTTCATTATATAGGGTCTAGGAGACCGTTGTGTGATCTTGGGGAAGCCGTTATGAAAGACACCCATTATGACGAGATTGAATGGTCCCTCCCTATATGCTATTCTCTCACGCCCTATTCTTCAGATTCTTAAATTCGAAATGTTTCAATGTGTTTTGGAGGTTTCTATGGGATATATATGCCATTCGGATTCTTTGATCCAAACTGCATAAAGCGTGCGAGAAACTTATATAGAACGGGAAAAGAAACGATCTTAGTTTATAACGGGCTAGACTTTTGGGCTAGTCCAGAACATATATAATACACATTCGATTACCAAAAGTATAGGTTCTTTGAAAAAAAAATACCTACCAAAAGTCCAAAACTATATATATATATATATATATATATATATATATATATATATATATATATTTAAAATATACCAAAAGCGTATATATATAGTTGAACATATTTTGAATTTATTCATCGACAAAAGTTTGTACTATTGAATTAGATATAAAATACACTTTCAACAACTTTTTATGATACCAAATTATCCAAGCCATAAAAAAATTAGCACAATTATTTGCCGACTGATTTTTAATATCAATGGTCCTCATCCTAGATAATTTATTTTAAGATCATGTAATGGTTCAGATTGATGAGTAGCCTTAAGAAAAGGTGTCACGGGAGGAACTTTTGTTGATAAACCGTGTCCAGAAAGGAGTGGTTGGTGCCATTCACACATACTTTGAGGGCACTATTGACTCTATATTGAGTATACCATGACATAACGTTTGTTTTGGTTGCCAACTTTGTATCGTAGCAGTTCCAATAACTATTTTTCTCAGCTTTACAAAGATTTTTTCTTAACTTTCAATCTGGTTTCTGAAATTTTGAAAGCTCTTCTTAAGTCTTCCACAAAAGCATTTTAGATTTTTCTTGTATACACACGTGTACTAAGTTGGTTTTTTCTTACAAAATACTCTATTTGTTGTTAAATACATGTCGATGTGAAAAACTTCAAACATATTATTATGCAACTTTGATCATTAAATATTTAATTATCTACAATAAAAGATTATAAAATTTGATATATGAAAATTGATATTTGAACAACATCTTTTTAACATATTAATTTTCTTTAATAATAAATAATTGAGTTCAGGTGTTTAACAAAATCTCTCACGAAAATTTAAAATTGAACAATATCGTACATACTAACATTTGTATTTAGTTAAATATATAGTCAAAGTAAGCTACATAAATAGTGTCAATTTTAAAATTGTGACACGTATTTTAGAATCGAGCGTCTATGTTTTTTCTATTTAACTCCAATATTTAAGGAAATGAAATGATAATACATAGTTCAATCGAGAGTTACGTGGTAACTAAAGTTCGTAGAATAATTTTTAAGTTAGAATTTGAATTTGAATTTTCGCGAGCAAGTAATTTTCAACTAAAATTTGTTAACCAATTAAACTCAATTATTTATTTGATATAATGCGTTTTATGTAGGTTAAACCATGTATCATGCAAACTTAAGGATAAAAAAGTTGATGATGCATTTAATCTAAACATCATGTGAAATATTTTCAACCATTAAGAATTAGGTACACATCAAAAGCCTCCATTTTAGTAGTAGGAATATTATTAGACTAGAAATTCTTCGGGGGCAAGTAGTACTTTAATATCAATTTTCACCAAATCACCTGCCTTTTGTCAACCTTTTGGTATAACGGCATAAACCACTTCATTAACGAAAACATATTTTATTTATTTGAAAGAAAAAACATATTTTATTTATTTGAAAGAAAAAACATATTTTATATATTGAGGGAAAATTGTCGTCAACAATTATTTTTTTAAAGAAATTGTGGTCAACAATTTTCTTTAGTTAGTTTGATTTGATTTTAACTCTTCAAGCAGTCAAAAAGTTTTATCAAGGGGGAAATTATGGTCAACATTTTTTTTGTTCAATTATGGTCATACGTTTTTTTCTCATATTTTCTTCTACAGCGCCTAACCTTGTGAATTTTTTGAAGAGGGAAAGGAAAATGTGGCCAATTAGCATTAATTGCTAACACTAGTTTTACTTTCACACTTATTTTTCTGGTGCACTGGTTTTTTTTATTTTTTTCATAGAACAAATAGTGTTATTTGAACTCTTGAAGAATTAATCATAATTTGTGCTATAATAACAATTAATCATAATTTGTCAAAAAATATCATAATTAATTTTCTTTTTTTTTTGGTACAAAATTAATTTTCATTCTTAATATTTGAATATGCTAATCTATTTTATTTATATGATAAATTAAATAAATTAATTAATTAACTGATAGTGATTAATTTAAATTTATGGCATTCAAAAGTGACCATGTTCTTTTTTTTTTTTTGGTCAAGAAAGTGGACCATGTTCTACGTTGAAGGAAAGATTTCCTTAACTTTTTTTGTTTTGAATGGAAAGATTTCCTTAACTTGAAATTGTGGAAATTGATGGGAAGGGGTTTGCCAAACACATTTAGACCAAAATAAGAAAAAAAAGAAAAAGAGAAGTTGAAAATATTTTGTAACATGAAAGTGAAGCTAACTAGAGTTGGTCATTGAGGTCCGTTATATATTTCTTCTATATATATATATAAGAGCCATTAACTAACCATTATGTAAATGTTTGAACGTTTTTAATATATAATAAGGTTCCAAGCAGAATATATTAACAAAGACAAAGAGAGAGAGAATAGAATAGAATCACACAAACATATCATAGGAGAAAACAAAAAAATCTCAGTTGGTCTTTTATTCTTTCATCTTCTATGGTTTTTTATTTGTTCCATGAAGAAAATTATTAATACATTTATATTCTAAGGTTCGTCCATGTCTTTCAACATTTCCTTTCTTGTTGAAATTCGTTTAATTATCAATTACATTTATATATGGTATGGTAGTTTAATAGCATTAAATTTTTTAATTATTTTCATCTATTTTAGCCTTGAATTTTGTTTCTGAAATGCAGCTTCAAATTTTTACTTTTGTAGGTTAAGAGATGATGAAGATGAAGAACAATAATGTTATCTTCTTTTGGTGGTTTGGAATGATTGTGAAGTTCTGTTTCTTGCTATGTGCTTGTTCTCAGAATACATCATTAAGGTTCTTCTTCTTCTTCCTCTTTATAGCATTAAAACTTTTTTATTTTGTGTTTTTCTTTTCATGTGTCAGAGAAAACATTAAGGAAAACAAAGGAAAAAGAAGCATGAGAGCATTAAAAAGGATAACATTCTATGTTTGTTTTGTTGTTGTTTTTATTCTTTTCATGAAAAGTTTTTTTATTTATTGAATAAAAAAGAGTTGGAATGAGAGAGAAAGAGAGGGTTTAAGCAAAACACAACAAAAAGAGTCACGGTTTGTTTGTCTTTTGTGATTCTCACATGAGTACTTTAGAATTCCATGTCTTTTATAATGTATTATCTTTATATGTTGGTGTTTTTGTTTGGTTCAAATTTTAAGCTAATTGTATTTTTTGTTAAACTTGTTGGGAATGAAAGGACATTTTGCAAGTTAACCATTGTTATGGTGAAAAGAATTTATTCTTGCATCAACACCTTCCCCTGCATTCTCTGACACTTACTAGTTTCACATGCCTTCCTCTTGAATCTAACATGCAACCCATATTATCTTTGATAGGAACTCTAGTGAAATAGCTACCTAATTATAGCCTTTTATTGCATATGTTTGGATTCACAATTAATTTCACAAAATCACGATGATACCTTAATTTTATTGAAGTTTTAAAATGTGGTTTTTGTTAAGTTGCAATGAATCACCGCAAAACCAAACACTCACTTAGTGTATTAAATTTTTTAAGTGCAATTTTACATTTGCGGTCGTCACCGTAATTTTGTTAAAATTACAGTCAATTCAAAGATACACGGATCAGATTCAGTGTCACCGGAGATCAATATTTTTTAATAATGATTTACTAATAATAATTGTGAAATATTTCTTTGTACCTCAATTTATGTAATTTTCACGGTTCGTATGCTATGCCATTAGTAGTAATTGTAATTTCCTATGTAAAATTTGGGTATGGCTCGTCTAATTTTTTTTCTTGGATCTGTCGCTCATCTAAATCTAAATTTAAAACATAGCAAAATAAATAAATAAACTAGTAAGAGTTGATTGTACCAAAAAAAAAAACTAGGAAGAGTTGATATTTTACACGATTGTGTGATTGTAAAGCATATACATCAACCATTAATTTGATAATTTATCAATAGTTAATGTGATTCATTTTACTTTCTAAAGTGGGGAGGCTGATATATAAATAATTAAATGCATACTTTTTATGTTCACAAAGAACTTTTGTAACATATTTCTCAATTTAACCATGAACTATGCCTTTTCTCTTGCCTTATTTTACAAGACTCATTACCACACCCTACCTTTGATAGAAAATTTTATTTCCATGTCTCTCCCATTATCTCTCCCTCTCATTTCATTAAAATGACTTTTTTAGAGTGGGTGAGAGAAAAATATGCAATCTATCAACATGGTTTGGCATAGTTATTTAGGATCCTATTCCAGCTATGAGTATAAAAATGGTCCTTTTTTTGACTCAAAATATGCTAGTATTGTTGAGAGAGCTATAACTCACATTGATGATGTATGTGACTCTAGAAAAGATTGATTTCTTTTGATTCACTTTTTAACTATAAATTAAATACAATCTTGACTGTGTTTCATAATTTAATTACTTGTTCCAATATTGCAATTCAAATGCAAGTAAATTTGATTTTATATACCCTATTGTTTATTTCATGAGAGGTCACATTTTGTAACTAGTCCCGTTGTTTATTATTATATAGTACCTTATTGTACTGAAACTTTGATTATTAATGATATGTTATAAACACATTTGTTTTAAAAAAAATTGATTTTATTGCGAGTTTAACAATTAAAATAAACTTGTAACAAACATAAACATATATTTCTTTCATTTTATTTTCAAGAATATATGAATATAACTTGAAACAAATGCACCCAATTATCAATAATGATTGCATTTTTATTTATTTTATAAACTTTTTCTTACCATGCATTATTTTCATCTATAGTGGAGGACCAAAGAAGATCAATAGCTTGGGATCAACATCTATAGTTAAGCTGAATACAGAAGACACCCAACAGGTGAAACCATCTTGCTTTTGGTTAAGTTTAATCATTCAAAATTAAATAAATTAAATAAAATCATTGATTAATTAGATTTCTTTTGTTTGGTGAACTGAACAAGTGCTTGGTTTTTGACCTTAACAAATATTCTTTGACTTACATATTTTTCAGTTGGTTATTGACAATGGCATTGTTTCTGTGACTTTGTCAAGACCCGAGGGGCACGTCATTGCAATATCGTATAATGGAATTGACAACATTCTTGAATCTGAAAACGAAGAAGATGATAGAGAGTATGTTCCTACTTCACATTCAAACTAGTATGCAAAAAAAATTGCATAGTGAAATTTATGAGTTTAAAACTATTTCATGTAAAAAAGTTTAACTATCATAAAAAGGTTCAAATATCACTTGTGTCATATTGATAAAGTAATATAAATAAGGTGATGGTTTAAATTGAACCCAATATAACGTGTTCTTTAATCACATTTTCAGGTACTTCGACGTTGTTTGGAATGAAGTAGGAAAGCCTAGCACCTTCCAAAGGTATAACTTTTTTCCTTCAAAAATAAGGTATAGAGTTTTACATTTAATTATATTGACAATTAATATAATTTTTTATATATATACATTCGATCATATTTGTAAATATATTTTAAAAGACATTGAATTCAGTTTAATTACATAATTCAGTTTAAGGGTTAATAGGTCTTTACCCCCTGTAATATAGGTCATTTTCGGTTTTCCCCCTGTAAAATATTTTTTTTGATTCACCCCCTGTAAAATATTTTTGTTTTGATTTACCCCCCTAATAGGCCAAACAAAAACCAATTTTATTTTTTTTTCAAGAATTTTTCGTTTTTGTTTGGCCTATTAGGGGGTAAATTAAAACAAAAATATTTTACAGGGGGGTAAATCAAAAAAAATATTTTACAGGAGGGAAAACCGGAAATGACTTATATTACAGGGAGGTAAAGACCTATTAACCCTTCAGTTTAATTAAGTGTTGGTGTCATGTCGGTGTTGAACACAACGCGTATCCGACATCGGAACACGCCTAATCCAAAAAGTGTCCGTACTTCATACTGATTTCTCTTATTTCTAATGAGATTGGGACAAAACACTCCTAGAAAATTTATTAAACAAAATCATGATTCCAACAACTGTATATTCAATAGATTAATTTACAATTGTGACCATGCTGCAGAATCCATGGAACAAACTTTTCAGTTATAGCAGCTGATGAGGATATGGTGGAGATTTCATTTTCAAGATCATGGACATCTTCCATGAGTGGCAAAGATGTCCCTATAAACATAGACAAAAGGTGGATTATCCAATTTCTTATAGTTAAAATTAATATGGACAATTTATTTTTTTTGGTTAGGAAGTATATATAGGTGGATTCTAGGGTGAGGGTCCAATTAGGTCCCTCACCGGTGAACCACGAGAAAAACACCAATAGATTAAATAAGTGGTTCAGATTTATTAAAATTAAAAGAGGGAACATGTAGAACTGCTCACATTCAATCATATCCTGCAATGGTTTCACCTGTTGTTAACTGTAATTAATTGTTACGAACTGAACCGAACCAAACCAAACCATTACAAATCAATTAATTTCTTTTCACACAAAAATCTGAACCCTTTTTCTAAATCTTAATCCCATTTCAAATTATCCGAACCAATAAAAGTTAGTGTTATCCGAACTCAAATTGTTAATACATTTGAGTTAGAAGTTAGTGTTTACCTAGGTACTTTTTACTAGACCGAGTTCCGAATAGA
>Ga0315914_1001412_pt1 | contig 35658 bp, 15 predicted proteins | sample MpolenodulesMG_FD_203920 | JGI IMG/M metagenome (GOLD analysis project Ga0315914, IMG submission 203920) | Medicago polymorpha root nodule microbial communities from Los Angeles, California, United States - elongated nodules | ecosystem: Host-associated > Plants > Roots > Nodule | place: USA...
AGAAGTCTCTTTCAGGTGTGATTGAGCATAGAAGTCTCTTGGAGTTGTCCTTGAGCAAAGATAAGTCTCTTTCTTGTGTGATTGAGCAACTTGTAATTTGAGATTACATTTTAGTGGAACTCTCCTTAGAAGTGCAAGGAGGATAGGACTACTTCCGGTTTGTGGAAGGAACCTGTATAATTGCTTGTGTTCTTTCTTCTTCTATTCTTTACATTTATCCACTGCACAAAGACTCTGAATTCACTCAGACTCTGAACTACTTCAGACTCTGAACCTGAGAACAGTTCTTCAGAACGTTAAAGAAGAAGTTTTCAAAAACACAATTCAACCCCCCTTCTTGTGGTTTTTCTCACCTTCATGTTGCACCGTGAGATAGTTTGCTAGCTTAATATTAAAGTGATGAATGATAATAAAAATAAGGTAGCATAGTGGTTACTTATTTCTCTTCCCTTCCCCAGTATGTGGTTTTACATGTATTTTTCGTGCCTCACCTTGTCATGGGGCACAAGTTTGCTTAATAAAATTTGATAAGTGAAATGTGGTTGTATATTTGATGTTATGCACTTTATGAATCTTTGATTATGTTACAAAAATACTAACTCATGAAAATTGAAATGTCTTTTGAAAAGATGACAACTAATTTATATGGTAACTATAATTTACATTGTTATATACTTTTCTTGGTGCCAAGGGAAATGTTCTCTTAATTATGATCTTATATTATATGTGCATGATTGTAGGAAAATAATTTATTATTTCTTATTTATGATCTTGATATTACAAAAAAAAATTATATATATTTTAAATTATTGTAAGTTGACAAATCTTCAAGGAGAAGGAATAATGGTTTTGATTAATCCATCTATAATGCATAAAATAAACATTTTAAAAATAGATACGAAGGAAATTAGAAAAGGGAATGATTAGGTCATAATGATGGACCATTAATAGAAGGATATTCCATCAGGTTCAATCCGCATAGAAAGTAACTTGGAGGCTCACATTCAACAAAGTAGAAGAACAACATCCAACAATACTAAAAATGATTTTTTTTATTGGCGGGTACTAATGGTTGGATTTAGACAAGTGCACCAAAAAATTTATCAAGTAATAAAGTGATAATTAGAGTATCGTATCTATATGGATTGTCATTTAAACCAAAAAATTCGCTTTACTTATTTGGGAACAATAAAAATAAAATAGATAAAGGGTTTAGAGGTTTGCAATTTAATCTGTTTACAACAGAGCAAAGTTTACCTCTATTTAATTGTTGTAATTACGTAACAGTCAAGTCTTATTCATGTTATTAATCGTTTATATTTAAGTGGCTTTAATATAAGACATTTTTATAAAATGCATAGCATATACCATAACAACGTTTTAAAAAAAAGATACTACTAGTTAAATGTCTAACTTAGTAAAAACAGAAGCCAGTAAAATAAGTTAAAAGACCATTAGATTAATTTTGTACATGTCACTTTTTTCATTGATGCAATTTATTACATAAAAAACTTCAATGATTAACTTGTTACAAACATCTACTTAAACGGTCGTGGAAGGTATTTAAGCTTAAAGGACCAACCTAGTTTTTCTTTATGAACCTTACCCATATGAACCTATGTAATATATATATATATATATATATATATATATATATATATATATATATATATATTTATATACATACTTACTTGCATTATTTGCATTACAAGAAATTTCCTAATACTATTACAAAATTGTTAAAACTAATTCTGGTAGTTTGTATTATGTTATAGTCTGCTTTATTATTTATATTCAACATGTCATGTTATATAGAAGATCATAAAACTACTAAATACATTTATAATAATTTTGTCTTTCTCTATTCTTTTGTTTTAAATAATTTTTAAGTTTATCAAGACTAAATACATTTATATTTAACGAAAGGTTAGTTAATTAAATGATTTTAATAAATATCAAGAATAAAATTCCGCCGGTACACCTTGTGCTGGAGGGATAATCACGTGGTATTAATATATTCCATTTTGATTTATTCAAAAAAAAAAAATCTAAAATTTTGCTTATAGTTTTTTTAAAAAAAAAATCAAACTTTTTAGTTCTTGTAAAAAATTTCAGAAGCATTTTTAATCCAAATAAAAAATTCCTAGAGAAATTCTTGAATTCCTATCAACATTTTTATCCTTAAAAATAAAATGTTACAAAGTCTAAAAGAAATACAATAAAAAAAAATGATTTAGGTAAAAACGAAAATTCTTTATATTTAGGTCAATTGATATTTGAATTGGAAAAGGCTTTCCGCCATTAACATTCATTCAAATTCGATGAACATGGATGATGAAGATTCTTCCACCTGCCCCTTCTGTTTCTTATCACTTCCATCCTCACAACTTCAATGGTAATTCTTTTCTTTCTTCATGTTTCTTCTTTTTCTTTCACAATTTCATGACACAGCTTCGATTTCAGGCATGCCAATACCCACTTTGAAGATGACGATTTTCGTTCTCCTCAGGTACCCCTTTTCCCTTTTTCTTTCAAATTAACCTAAGAAACATCAAAATAAATAAGCAATCAAAATAAAAATTGAATTTTTTGTGTTTTCCCCCTTTTTGAAAGTAGTTTGCTTTGTGGGTGATTTTGTGATCAATTAGACTCCAATGATTATATTTTACTTAACCCTTTTTGTTCAAATGTAAATTTTGACATTTATGTTCTAAAGTTAGCTATTTTTCTTCTTTTTTGAGTAGAGAAGAAAGTCACATTAGGCATTTTCTACTCAATTTAATAGCTTATACATAAGCACTTCTATGATAAATGTTTATGCTATAAGCGCGTAATTAAACTGTTTATCCAAACATGGTCTAGGTATTTCTACTCAATTTATTGTTTGTGTTGTGTTGTATGGTTTCATATGCAGGTTGAAAATGCAGTTAGTAACTTGCATCTTAATACAACTTTTGGAGATTGTAACAATTGGTGTGGTGGTGGTGGTAGTAGTAGTAGTATTGGTAGAGATAATGGGGTGTGGAATATGGATGAGAAGATGTCTTGCTTGGTTGATTTGCAGATAAAGGGTGAGTTTCACAATGTTAATGGAGGTTTGATGAACTTGTTAAGGAACTGTTTGGAGTCTGACGGTGACAACTCGAGAAGCATTTTATCAGGTTATGTTGATCATTTCCAAAGCAATAAGTTTGAAGATGTTGGATGGGGTTGCGGTTGGCGTAACATCCAAATGCTTAGCTCACATTTATTGGCACAAAAGAGAGAAACAAAAGATGTCTTGTTTGGTGGTTCAGGATTCGTTCCTGATATTCCATCACTCCAAAGATGGCTTGAGATTGCTTGGGAAAGAGGTTTTGATGAATCTGGCTCTCATCAATTCAATCATGCTATCTATGGCTCTAAAAAATGGATAGGAGCTACTGAATGTGCTGCGCTTTTGCGTTCTTTTGGTCTCCGATCAAGGGTAGTGGATTTCGGTCCTAAGGAATCTGAATCTCTCTATCTGTCTGTCCCTGGTTCAAGTGTTGGTGGACAGGATTTAGTGAGAATTGGTGATGAAAGGAAGAGGAAAGCACCTAATGTTTCAGGACCAATGGATAGATATCTGTCTCGTTGTGGTGGTAGTGTTTCTCAAACAAGTTGTAGCAAGAATGCAGAGTCTTGTTCTTCTATTAATGCTACCGTGGATAAAGAAAGTGGTGGTGAATGTGTGGGGAAAAGTGCTGCCAAACAAAGTAAAAATCATCAAGTTCTCATGGACTTTGTGTGGAATTATTTTTCAAATAAAAACTCGATTCAATTTGGCTATAGGCGCGTTGTCTTCAGTGAAAAAACGTGAGTGATGATTCATTTTAGATACACTTACAATTGTTCTAACGAAACAAATGATATTGTTTATTGTGGTGTTTAAAATTTTGAAAGCTTTCTTGGACAGGCCCTTGTACTTTCAACATGATGGACACTCGAGAACAATAGTTGGAATCCAAGTCAGACATCAACGAAATGGAATTCTGCATTATAATCTCCTAGTTCTTGATCCTGGTCATGTAATGTATTTGTGTGTTATTGTATATTTTCTTATTTTTTATTTAAATGTCTGTGTCTAATTGCATATCATATGAGTGCTTCTTAAACAACTAAAACCAAGTTCGTCACAAAGCTTAACCAATTTTTAATTACAACCTACATTATAATCCTAACTTTGTACTATTATTATAAAACTGTTAGTTTTTGTGGTAATTGGATGTATTCTTTGGGGTAGTACAAGCTCAAGAAGTAAGGATATGCAATTGCAAGTAGGTTTAGAAAATTAGATGTTTGCTTGAATTGATTTATTTGAGTTTATCTACTGACAAACATTTGTAAGACAGTTTGGGATAGCTTATGGAAACAACTTATTACATGTTTATAAACTGTTTTCAGCTTATTTGCACAAGATTTTCAGGATAGCTTTTGAAAACAATTTATAGCTTATATGAAAACAGTTTGAATTTATTTTATCTTTTGTTATAGAAATAACATATACATAATCACTTATATGATAAGCGCTTAATTAAGATGTTCATACAAACAAGACCTAGATATATTTTCTTCCTACTTCTATCTGTTATTAAATATTTATTCTGGAACCGGCATGTTGTGTAGTAATGATGGCATGACATCATTTCCAATATTGTGACTTATCATTATAGAGAACGGCAGCTATAGAAAGATCACTAAGGGAGAGAAATGGATGGCAGAGATTCATAAAAAGAGGAGTGCACACACTGAGGAAGCAACAATACCAGGTTTGAGTTATTTTTACAAAAAACTGCAATGTCTTGCACCTTTGAAAGATGAGGGTTGATGTTCTTTTTTCTTTTTCAGCTGTGTTATGTTGATCCTGGAATTGCCGGTGAGGAGGAGATGGAAAAACTCAAGACAGTGGACAGTGTCTTCATTGAACTTTAGAGAACCATATAAAGTTCTTTGCTACGTCAAGGTACCATCTACTATTTCATGCCATAAGATACCATCTACTATTTCATGCCATATAATGTAACTATTTTTCTTTGCACTTTTTCTGACTATTATATAATAATTACAACAGAGGAGATATTGGAAATTAATTTAAAAGTTTTATGTTGACACATTTTTCATTGTTACAGATTATGGAGCTGCCTAAAAATGTTAACAGTATAAGTTATGTATCATCACTGAATCATGCATGCCGGCTTGTAAGATGGGAGGCGTCACTTACAAGCTAGTTTTGTAAGATTGAATTAAACTCGATCCAAATTTTAAGATTCAGTAACATCAAAGGGATAATCGTTAGATTCAATTTAGTATACATACTTCATACTCCTTGTATGAGACGGAAGGAATTTTCTTATTGTACAACTAATGAGTGCCATATCATGTTTAGATATGTTCTTCTGGGATGGTATAATTAATGGACACAATAGAGATGGTGGTTTATGTTATGTATGGCTCTACCTTTTCTGTTTGATTTTGCTGTCAACTGGTATAAGTTTTGGTCTGCTACTTTGTGCTATAGAGGTCTCATCAAAATTATAATCGCTACATAGCACCAACACTTCACATTGCAGGTGTGTAGACACTGGCACAACACTAACACATTCACTTCCATATATTCAAATTATTAATGATGTCTACGTGTTGGTGTATATGTTTGTGGTTCATAGATCCCTACAATTGATGCTACCTCCTGTGCTTTTTGTGGTCCAAAGCCTGAAACACTTCTTCACTTGTTAGCCACTGCAATTGTTTTGGAAAGATTAATGTAATTGCCTACTTTCTGTTTCAGGTGTTATTTGAAATTTCATTAATTTGAGCAACTTAATTAATTGAGCTTAAAAAAAAATTAGAGACTAAATTACTAAGTCAACTCATTTTTCCATTAATAATGCAGTTTTTTTTTAGAGAATTAATAATGCAGTTGACTTTACCGATTGTGTTCTTCACTGTGCAGGTGAATGTAATAGACTGCCAATGAGTTGATGTTGGTCCTCCTTTAAGTAGGACATAATTCCAATAAAGCTGCCAATGACTTTAGGGAAATTCTCCCTCCGTACATTTTTATAAACATAATTTTTTTATGAACGATTGTAAGCATTTTTTTTAATGCAAAGTAATGCTTATAAAAAGGAACGGAGAAAGTATAAAATAATAAATAGTCTTTGATGTTTAATAAATAATCGTTAAATATGTACCAAAAAAAAATAATCGTTAAATATATGAAAATTTATCTTCTTAGTTTGTAATATTTAGTTCAAATATTTAACAATGTAGACTAAGCACTCGATTAGCTAAGCGTTTTCTGGCTTAAAACGTGAGTTCGCAATAGCAAATGTAATTTCATCGTTTTTTTAAGTTATAGCTACACTCTATTTTCAACATATGCTATATACCCTGAAAAACTTCTAACGAAAAATTCACCAATGAGATAGCAGCCCATTATCAAGCACCCACTAACCCATACATGTGTAGTTTGTATTGAATAAAACCATTACATGTTGCACGCTCGTAAACTATTCGGGACACAATCTTTCGCGATACCACACTTTCCTTCTTTAACAATCAATCTTATATTAGGTGAAATCATTACCACACTTTAGAATTGGGTTACACATAAAGTTGTGAGACTTACATTCTTAAAGAGTGTTGAAAAGAGAGCATAGACCACATTGATCTATTCACTCCTGTACGTCTAATTCATGTGCATCTAAACCAAAAATTATACAACACTTTTTTTTTTGAAGGGTATACACAACACATGATCTATTGAATATTTCTTTCTTTTTCCAGATAACGTTGACTTAGTTTTATGCATTATTGCTAAGATTTTGTGGCTCCATTCGAACGTCGTAACTAAACATGTGCACATCAAGTGCCCAGATTACTTACAGCTGCATAGTTGAGATGATACTCTGCCTCATTTAATTCACAAAAGAAAATCTGGACAGAGACTGTTAGAGCATTGAAGGCTACTTGTAATAGTTAAAATCACTTTATCAAAATCAAAATTATGTTCTGCTACTTGTACGTACTTGTTCATGTCTTGAAATATAAATTGAATTGATTTTTTCAGTAAAATGTTATCATATTGTATGTATATTTTTATCTAAGCAATTTTATTTTTCTCTTGACAGCAAGTGCATGATTATAACATTTGATGCATGCGTTTTACATTTTTTATTTATTGTATTATTGCTTTAGTCTCATCCACCCTGCACTAATTAATTTCTGCTTGATTTCTACATGTAATATATTCTTGCACGGGTACATCTTTCTCTACATATTACATTTGTACTATGTACGTACAAATTATGATGTATTTCTAAACTAGCTTACAAATTGTTTTATTTTGTAAACTCTCAATGCTTGTAAGTTGTTAGGTTAATATTTGACATTAATAATAATATATGATTTCTGAAAAACAAAAGCAAAAACATTAAAGGTATATACATGTCCTAAGAACATATGCTATACATTATGAAGTCTTAAGAGTTATGAAAGGTGAAATATGAATGAAACATATAAACTACTTATGAGTCTAGCAGTAGCATGTGTAGCCTAATTTAGGGGTGACTACTCTTACTCTTTCCCAATTATGAATCAACATGTGATGCAACCTCTCTTTTTCTCTCGGAATCACGACTTTTGGGTGAATATATCTTAATTGTAGTATGAGTGAAAATGATGGATACTACAAGGGACCACTACTCATGATCTTCCATTTATTATTAATAATTAAGATTAGAGCACAAATGCACAATGCTTGCTTGAATCAATGGGAAGAAGTTTGTACCTTCTTCAATATTTACATGACAAATGTAACAAGTCAATAATATGAATATGAAGTGTTAGCTTTGTATAGGATGCAACTATATATATATGCGTGTAAAAATTGAATCAATGATCAAATGAACCTAAACATCGATCCATATCTAAACCAATTAAAATTGATTTGGTTTTGTTTTTCATGAATCATGCTAACCAAACTCAAAACTAATTATCTGAAATCCGAACGAAATCATTATGTTTTGCTATTTTTTATTTTATTTTACACTACATTAGTTTTTTACACTATTTTTTTGGTATATTGAGATATCATTCACGCATAATTAAGAAAACTAATCTCCTCGAGGTAACTGAAATTCATTTAAGAGGTTGACTTCTCTCAATAAATGTTTTTTCATACGCACCGACCAGAGATTGAATCTTGGACCAAATGTTTTTCCATTTGTTTAATTTTTTTAACAATTATGTATGTATTATTTTTTAACTAATTAAAATATATGTACAATGTTGTGAAAATAATTAAATGATGTAAAGGCCTATAAATATTTTAGAAAAATAGTATAATAAAAAATAATTAAATGATATATAATTTGATTTGTGTGCCTAAATAATTTTAATATGGCATTATTAACCTATAAGTAGTAAATGATGTACATGAAAATTAGAACACGGTTACATGGAGAGAAAATGAATTCAGCTTGAAGGTGAGAATTGTTGTGATGGTAAATTAATTGAAGGTATGATCATGAAAATGATTTGGGTTGTTGAGAATATCATGATGGCAATTGGCAACAAAGTTGGAAACATTCCTGACTCCTCCAATATTCGAAATAGTACTATAGACAGTGTGTCAGTCTGTGTAGTAGTTGGTTGCCAGCATCACCAAAATGGCAACAAAGTTGGAGACACTCAAATAAGACAATTTGACTTATATTCAGAAGTACAGAAGATCTCTCTCTCTCTGAATTTTTTTAATAAAAAGTAAAATATGGATGAAGGGTTTTCAGAAAAATACATTTTGTCATTGTTTGAGTTTTTCAAAATTAAAAAGACCATTATTTCATCATAATTTTCTAAATTTAAAACTTGGTAACAAAAAAAATTAAGTCATAACCAAAGTTTAACCTAAATGTGTGGCTTAGAAATATATTTTTGATTAAAAACTGATAAAGTTAAGTCTTAATTTTTTCATTCTCACATAGTATTTTAATATAATTCTAGACAATATTACTTTTGTTCTTAAGTATACGACTCCGTTGAGTAAATTACGAGAATTATAAAAGTTGATTGTAATATTAAAATCTTATAAAAAGAAGAAAAATTAAAACGAATTTATATTTAAAGACGAAGGAAGTAATATGCTTTGTTTGATGCTAGTTTCAAATTGAATACCAAAAGGTTGAAAAGTGATCTTTTAATCAAATAACCTCACATAAAATGACAGAGGTAGTAATGTGTTCTAAATATTTTACGATTCATTTGTTTCTATCCGCTTTTCAAACAATGAAACGATAATTTTATCACACTCCTCCATAAAACAGGTAAACAATGGAAAGGACACTATTCACTTATATTCTTTTCCGTTTTATTTCCGTCGTTATAAAATATCAAAAAGAAGCTCAAATGTTTCTTAATTAGTCAATATTCGAACATTTGATTTGAGGATATTAACACATTACATGAAATTATATAATTCATAAGAATATAATACCAGTACCAATTAATTCACCAACCAAACTAGGTTGGGATTTAAACAACATAAAGGTAGATCCATGGAATAGTACAAAAGTTTCTTAGCATGATGACTAGGAAGAAGCATGGAATTCAATATGATAACCAATTTTAAGAAAAAATCAATTGTGTTTTTTAAATAATGTTAAAATTGTTAGGTCAGATGTTATGGTTAAGGTTTAAACCACGATTTCTTCGTTTATGTGTGAGTTCTCAAGTAACTATTGTCATTTTATGTACCTAAAAACACAAACAAAAAAGATAAATATTAACGGAATTCATTCTCTTTTTCTAAAACATTAGAATTAATAATCTCTATTGTGCATTTAAAATATAAAATTAATAGAATGAAATATGAAGATTAACCTAACAATTAACATACTAATAAAACATGTTGGATGCTATCTCCTAGATTCTATGGATGCTATGAATATTAACAAGTTTCAACAACTTTTGCTCTATAAAATGTACACAAAAGCATAAAATTACATACTCAAAAGTATACATTAATAAACCTATATCTCCAAGGCAGTCACACCTAATTTTCAGTCATGCTTCAACCTCTTGGCCAGTGGATTGTGTCTCGTCATTCTCACCGTCCCCTCCTCCATCTCCATCTTACATGAAATATGGTCATCAAACTTGTTATTTAAACAATTGCAAGATCGACAATGTTGTATGAAATAAAGTGTTGGAAGGTGAAGAACTAACATGAAAATAAAATAAGTGGAGATGAGAATTTTACGTTGGATGTGCAATAAGACTAGACTAGATAAAATTAGAAATGACAACATTAAAAAGAGAGTTGGGTTAGAAACTATAATAGAAAGGATGGTGGAAAATATTCTTATGTCGGTTGAACATGTAGAAAGAAGACATTTAGATTATGTAGTAAGGAGGGTAGATCATATGAACGATACTTTGATCACTAGATAGATGTAGAGGAAGACCTAGAAAAATCATAAAAGAAACTATTAAGATAAATTTATATAAATTAAAGAGTTAGAACAAAATATGGTTTATAATAAAACATTATGACATAATTTGATCCAAATAACTCACCTTACTTAATAGGAGAAGACTTGATTGTTGTCGTAAAATGTTATGCATCAATCAAAATAATTTTACGTATATATGTATAATTCGAACAATATTGGGTTAATACATTCACTAGTCAATGTAAATCTTTCTTGCAACTAGTTTATTGCACCTCAACACTTTTATTTCTGTTATAAAACTTCACAAGCCTGTTACTTGTTTATGTCTTGATTACCACCGGTAGGTAGGGGTGGGCAAAAAAACCAAAAACTAAACTGAACTGAACCAAAAAAAACTGAACCATTACTAACAGTTATGAAACTGAACTGAAACAGTTCAGTTCAGTTCAAAACAGTTCAGTTCGATTTGAAACAGTTCAGTTCAGCTCGGTAACTAAAATTCAATTTCATTTGTTTTTTTTCATATTTTTTTTTCAAAGGTATTAATAATAACAGTTCAGTTCGGAACAGTTCAGTTCGGTTTGAAACAGTTCAGTTCAGTTCGAAATACAAACAGTAGTTATTTTAAATTTAGCAAACAATTCAGTTCGGTTCGGTTCAGTTTTCATCCCGAACTGAACCATGCCCACCTCTACCGGTAGGTCAAGTCTTGGACTTTAAAACATCAGTGAATTTATTAGGGACTGGCATATCCCTAATTATTGTTTATAAAGAGTATTATCTACACCATCTGATCACATTTATAAGCAAAACACAATTTTTTAGATTCATTGAATAACTAATGTATTTAGTCTATATATTGACCAAATACATTAATGATTCAATGAATCTTAAAATATGTTTTTTGCTTATAAATATGACTGGAGGGAGTAGTTCATAAGAATATCAACATCTGGTTTGTACAAAATAAAGTGTGCTATCTTGAAAGGAAAAAGTTATTTGGACAATTTTTTTTGGTCTGAAATCGTATTTTTAAAAATTTATCCATTTAATAATAATATTTTCTCTCTTTTATAATCAAACTAACACTTATTTATACGTTATACTAGTTTTTTTTTTTAGTGAAAATGTTTGATTTCTGGAATTATTTTGTTGTCCTATGATTTAAAAAATGTTGAATAGTTCTTTTCCAGAAAATAAATGTATTGGTGACTTGGTTTGGAGTAATCCGATTTTCTCTTGGTATTGTCCGATCTTTTGTTTTCTCATCTTCTCTTTCTCTATTTGCAACTGATCCAAGGTGTGTGTTGGCTTTAGAGTCTTTGTAAAATCTCTACATTTTTATGGTGTTTTATTCTAGAAAGAAAAAAAAAAGAGCTATGTTAGTATGTATATGATTTAAACACATAAAACACTTGAATATTTTTTCCTATGATATTCTTGTGAGTTGTGACTGTTCTTGAGGTGTTACAATATTTTTTCTATGGTATACTTGTAATTAAGAGCATGTTAAGTTATTTTTATTTTCTCTTCTTTGCATATCATAGTTGATTTATTCTCTAATGAATGTTCATGGTGTAAGTTATAAAAGAACTTGTTTATTTGCTACATATTTTCATTTGATTTTTAGAGTTTTCACTTGCTTTAAATAGTTTTCGGATTTTTGTCTGTTTAAAGATACTTAAACTGAAATCATCTATGGTTTTGAAGTTTAGTACTCTAATTTGTACATTTTAGTTGATTTTGAGTTTTGCAGTTGCTTTAACTAGTTTTCAGATTTTTGCTTGTTTAAAGGTTCTAACTGAAATTATCAATGATTTTGAAGTTTTGTAGTCTAATTCTTGAGTAGTAATAGTTTTCTAATTTTCTAATTTGTAGTTACCAAACAGTGATAAAGTTAAATAATTTTTATTTTTATTTACCTGTGTGATACTATCATGGTCTTTACTTGTGACAGCATGTTAAATACTTTTTATTTTTATTTTCTCTTCTTTGTATCTTAGTTGATTTATACTTTAATGATTCTACACATGGTGTAAGTTAAAAAAGTAATTTAAAGTGGTAATAGATTTTATTTTTCTGTTTCCATTAGCTGCCAAATAGATGATAAATCTAAGGACTTGTTAACTTTGATTTTTAGAGTTTTGCATTTGGTTTAACTTGTTATCAGATTTCAAAATGTGGCAATAGTTTTTAATTCCAAACAGTGATATAGCTTTTTTTTTTCTTTCTTTCTCTCCCCTATTCACTGGCTCTAATACTTTTAATTTGCTTCTTTTGCAGTTTCTTAATGGCTCAGTGGTTTGTTCTCCTTCTAACACTGATTGCTACTACATCAACAATAGCTTCCAATGTTTCATCACTTGCCTATGACAGTTTTATGGTGGCCATGTGTTGGACACCTGCCATTTGTAGGCCTCCATCACCTTGCAAGCTGCCTCCATCAACAAACATAACTCGATGGGAACTCTGCAGCATGTGGCCTCATAACTTCAACGGGTCCATGCCGATGTACTGTCCAGGGCCTGCTTTTAACATATCTCTGGTGAGTGTATCTTACATAATTTTACTATTTCTTCATTTTATCTTACTAACCTTAATAGTTTGTTCCAACAGATTCCTGATACTCTGATCCGCAACATGAGCATTGCTTGGCCAAGTTTAGATGGGAATAATGAGGATCTTTGGAAGTTTCAGTGGTTCAAGCACGGGAAATGTATGTTCCATAACTTAGTTGAATACTTCTCGAAGGCAGTGCAGCTTTACAAGCTTATCGAATTAAATTCAACATTTTCCGAATGTGGTATTTTGCCAAGCTCAACTTATCAATATAGTCTATTAAGTATTAAAAGTGCAGTGGCGGCTTATACTGGATTTGAGCCTTCAATCGTTTGCAAAGGAGGAGGAAGTATGCCACTAGAATTGGAAGCAATAGCATTTTGCTTTAATTTGACAAACAACTATATATCCTGTCAAGACAGCGATGTAGGTTGTGTATCACCGGAGGCCCTAGTATATTGGTTTCCCAACCCGGAAGACTCTGCACCACCGATGGCCATCTCATCTTCTTTTCGGTTAAAGAAGTTTTTCACTTCACTGGAAACACTTTGTTCTCTCCTGCTTCCGCTCGTGTTTTATTTCCTCCTTTTCCCAACAAGCAATTGAAATTGCAGCTCAAAAGGAAACTTGGTGAGTCCTCTCAAATCTTTCACACCATGCGGTATTATATGATCTTTAATTTGTACAAGAAATTGCTCTGAGAAAAGTCTTGATAATAGAGGTTCTTTCTGCTTTATTATCCTTTGATGGTTACTCATTTACTGATTTTATGCAGTTTAAGAAATAATCACCTTTGTCCAAACTCCAAAATGGAAATATATATGGATGGATATGTTGAATAAGATTTCATGTTAATATGTACTGAATACTTGGCTTGATATTTCTGCTATGAAAGAACCTCATCTCTCTTTATTCTGGCTACTGCAGGACAAAACATCAGCTATGTGTTTTCTACTTCATTGCCCAAAAATATTTCACAGGATGGTGCATCATCGGAGAAGCTAATTGGTGCCAATTTGAAATAGAGATTAAGATTTAGTTCAATGTTTTAGTTAATATTTTTTTATCTAGACAATGCTTTAGATAACGGCTACTGCTTACTACTATCTACAGTTTGTATGGCAACTAAAATTTGAATATTTTAGTTAATATTTGCTATGTTAGTTTTCATTATATTGAACTTTTCATATATATTTCTTCCATAACTTGAGGCAAAGGAAGTTATGCCATGTGATTCTGGAACTATAACCTACTTGCTCCTTGCTTTAAAAATCCTCACCTTTTAATTCTGGAACCAAAATTTAAGAATGATGATGCATCATTTGACTATTTGACATGTTTTAGGAGAAATCTGAACATTGTTTTATGGAAATAAGTTCACTACTACAAGTATCAATAAGTTAGTAAATGCTGATAGGGTAAGCTCTTGATCAAGAGGCTTGATCTCTCTTTCCCAAATCTGAATATTGTTTTATGTAACTTCTTTTTCACCCTATTGTGAATCCTTCCTTACATTCTAGCTGACTTGTCATGTTGGCAGATACAAAAATCATCCAAACATCTTTTTAAAGGACTAATATAAGTAGGAAGTAATAAGAGTAATAGAGAAATGAGTTAAACAAGCTCAATTGGCTTTGGCTTGTATAATAAATATATGAAACTCAGTGTATTTTAAACAAGAATATCAACTATATTTTCTCTCATTTTTCCTCTCTTTGCTTTATGGTTTCTTACTGTTTCTAGATTCTATTAAGAGGGTGCCTAATAGAGTCACCAATTCTTATGGTGAATAATGGTACCAACATAAGAAGAGTCATGTACCTTCATAACAAATTAAAACTACCGATTCAAAAACAGAAACGATTATCATATATGAATTCATTTTGTATTTTTATTTTTTTAAAGAACCGTATATGAATTCATAAGAACAATTGATCAGGCACATAGATACCATGATTATCATAATCGAATACTAAAAGAAAAGAAAACATATAAATCAATTTCTAATGATTCTATTCCTATGCAATCACGTATATACATTAAATTAAAATATATCCATGAGAAAAAAAACTACGAATGAATTAGTGAAATAGATTATACTAATGCATTTTTAGTTGATTAGAGCGTGTGATAACCTATTATGAAACGAAATAAATAGAAACAATAATAGAGAGAAGGAGAGGAAGAGAGAATAGAGAGAAGTATGATTATTCCTTAGGTCCGTTTGGATTGACTTATTTTAAAGCTTATGCAAAACAGTTTATACAAATAAATAAACATTAATGTATTATTTATGAATTTGTTAAGATAGTTTATGAAAAAACAACTTATGAATATACAATTTTCGTTAGTAAGATCATATGAATTAACATAAAAGATTATTTATTTGCATAAGCTCATTTTCATAAGCTCAAAATAAGCTCAATCTCAATCCAAACAGACTCTTAGTGTAATACAGAATATTACAAATGAACTCTATTTATAGGAAAATAAAGTAGTTTATATGGACTAAATTCAATAATTTAGTAGTATAACCCATTTTGTTACATGGACATCCACTTATAATATTCATAACGTAATTTAGTTATTCGAAATACTAACAAACTAGTCCTTTTTTTTACTAAGTATAACAATTAATCCGTAAGTGAAAATAAAAAAAACCGTAAAATTCAATTTACTTGTCTATCTAGTAAATGCCGAGTAAACTTTGTCCAAGACATAGAATATGCTTATTATTACTTTTTTTTTTTGGTCAAGATGCTTATTATTACTTTATTAGAGCAAGATTAGAAAATGAGACAGAACCACCAAGTCGGTGTTGTCTTCTACTCACAGTCTCACACACACTTCTTAAAAATGGAACACAGAAATGTTTGAGAAATATATAGAAGAAAAAAAAAAACATAAACATAGAAGATGGAACCACATACATGTTTGACTCTTGTTTTCTTTGTGCTTGTAAACTTGGCTGTTGGGGTGTTAAGTACTGATAATTATAGCAGACAAGATTTCCCCGTTGACTTTGTTTTTGGGTCAGGCACCTCTGCTTATCAGGTTCTCTTTTACTTTACCCCAAAAAGAAGTAACCATGCAATTTCATTATTTAGAATAATTAAATTATGATTATATTTTATTGTTGTACTTGTGATCAAGGTTTTAAATAACCGTCGCGGTCAAAGTCGCAGTTGCATATAGGATTTCACGATTTCGGCTGTTACAGGTGTTGCGATACCGATTGCGGTTGTCGCAGTGTAAATTAATCACAACATTGCACAACTCTTAAATAATGATAATAACGTAAATAACTTAAACTAGAGATAGATTTGGAGTTCTATACTAGATAAGGAGATAAAATGATGTAATTTATGATCAAATATGTATTAAAAATATGATTTTCATCTATCTCAATTAAAAAAATATCTGGATCCCATGTCTATTGTCATGGACAACATTTTTTTTACGGCTGTAACGGTATTTCGTTGTGGCGGCATTTTTGTGCACTCTGTAAAAACGGTAACATCGGCTACCTATACCTTTTTCTCGCAGCCTTTTTCTTGGCAACAGACCGTTTTTTAAAACCTTGCTTGTGATTATGAATAGGTGGAAGGAGCTGCTAATGAAGATGGAAGAACTCCTAGCATTTGGGATACCTTTGCACATGCTGGTTAGTGAATTCATTCTATCATCCATCTTATCATGTTTGGAATATTTTTATTCCGTGTATTGTTACTATTGTCTTAAGCATGTCTACGAGGTGTTAATTTAGTGGTAAAAGACTGAAAGTTTGTCCTTATAATTTCAAGAGACAGTTTAAATCAAATACTTTTAGAGACTATGGTAATTGTATCTGGATCACTACAAAATTATCGTTTTCATTCCAACATATAATCTAAAATAAACTTCTTGCAATTAAACTTCTTGTAATCAGAGGAAAACAAATCCAAAAGTTTATTATCAATTATTTGCCATATAAACCAACTTTTTTCTGAAGCGAAAATCAATGAAGAACTGGGAATATGTTATAGTATTTACAATTTAACAATGGATTTTTTACTTTTTCATTTACTTTGAGCATTATAAACCAATTCTCATGACTAGCATTTTTATACAAAAAGGGTTTGCGCGTGGAGGAAATGGAGATGTAGCCTGCGACGCGTACCACAAATACAAGGTAAACAAGACACAAGGCTTCTATCTTTCTAATTTTGTCTGGTAATGCATTCTTTCTGATTCATCTTTTAATGCAGGAAGATGTGCAACTCATGGTTGAAACAGGCCTCGATGCCTATAGGTTTTCCATTTCTTGGTCAAGATTGATACCAAGTATTCTACTGAACTTAAACTTTAGTACATATCGATGAATGGTGAAATTTAAAGTACTTTAATAATTTTTTCAGTAAAGACTTACTCCCTTTGAAAATGCTTTTATTTCTTCCCAGATGGTAGAGGACCCGTCAACCCGAAGGGATTGCAGTACTACAACAATCTCATCAATGAACTCATTAGAAATGGTTAGATACGACTCATACGAGTTTCTTCATTTGTTGCAAGATAAGACATGCCTTAATTAAGATTTCAAAAACAGTAGAGTGAAATCAATTCTGTTTCTTAAAGTAATATAATACAAGTCTTTTGCATTTGCAGGAATCCAACCACATGTCACACTACACCACTATGATCTCCCACAGGCACTTGAGGATGAATATGAAGGATGGCTTAGTCGTGAGGTCATGTATGTTCATATCTCCTATAGCTGCACAAGTTTGCTGTTACAATTAGTTCTTAAAATTCTTAGTGCATGAAATAAGGCACTATACTCCATAAATCTAGAGAGAGAAAAAGGTCTGTAGACACCAAGTAATTGATGCGTGAAATAAGACTCTTTTAGCTTTTACCGTTTTTGCCTCACTTGCTCATAAGATCAATGGTAAAATGCACTTTAATGATGTGAAGATTTCGTATTCTTAAAGAAGTACTTTTTGTGCTTAGGAAGAAATGTCCTTATATTGCATTTTTTATTATGGAATTGAAAATCATGACTTGAATTTTGATGCAGAAAAGACTTCACAAACTATGCAGATGTGTGTTTTAGAGAGTTCGGGGATAGAGTCAAGTATTGGACTACTGTGAACGAGCCGAATATCTTCGCTGTAGGTAGTTATGATCAAGGAATCTCCCCACCTAAGCGATGTTCTCCTCCATTTTGCGTTATAGAGAGCACCAAGGGCAACTCAACATTTGAACCGTACTTGGTAGTTCATCATATTTTGTTAGCGCATTCTTCAGCCGTGAGACTGTATAGAAGAAAGTACAGGGTATATCCCTTATCTTTTTTCATACTGTGTACTTTTCTGTGTTTCTTTTTTGTTTGTTATTGTTACTGTACTCTCTAGAGACTTGTTACATTGCAGGAGGAACAAAATGGATTTGTTGGTATCTCAATCTATACATTTGGGTCAGTTCCTCAAACAAATACAGAGAAAGACAGGGCAGCATGTCAACGATTTCACGATTTTTATTTGGGTTGGTGAGTTACTGACTCTAAAATTGGTTATAATATTTTATCATCTTCTTCTTCTTCTTACTGCCTATCTTATTGCAGGATTATGGAACCCTTGTTGCATGGAGACTATCCCGATTCCATGAAGGCAAATGCGGGCACGAGAATTCCTTCCTTCACAAGTCGTGAATCCGAACAAGTTAAGGGTTCCTATGACTTTATTGGCATAATTCACTACATCAAGTTTAATGTCACAGACAATTCTGATGTGCTGAAGACAGAACTGCGAGATTTCATTGCAGACTCGGCTGCAAAGCCACTTGGTATGTATGTGTTGTTAGTGGATTTTAAAGCTTAGAGCTATATAAGCTTGGTGTACTAATTGCATTTTTTCATATGATTCTGTTGTTTTCAACTGGTTGAACTCTTTACATCATTTAGTATCTGATTCCCCTTTTCATCGGTGTAAACAACAATGTGTATCACTTGTTGAATAATTGGTGGAGTAAAATGAATCATTTCTTTGTTTTCTGTGGTTTTGCAGGTGCAGAGGAAATATTTGTAGACAACGAGGTAACAGTTAAAAAACTAATTAAAATTATCATCTTAATTAATTTGTTCAATCACTAGATTACTTCACAGTAAAACTATCTGGTTTGACTTGGCTCAGTACCCATTCACACCATGGGCTTTAGGAGAAGTGCTGGAAACATTCAAGACCCTTTATGGCAATCCACCTATATTCATTCATGAAAATGGTATGCTTACCTCTCGTTCAAGATTACATTGATTGCAATGAATCTCTTTTAGGAAATCATCATTGGATGCTAATTGAGTTATGGCGCAAAGGTTTTTCTGTCATAGACAGCCAAATAACATTTTGACTACGTTATTGCATATTATGGTTTTCATGTATTTTCCATCCTCAATTGTATGGAATTGTAAACTTAAGCATCAAGGGATTTGGCAATGATTTGGTGGACCATTCATAACGCTTGTAAATATTGTTTTTAAACAAATGTTGCATAAGATGAGTTCCAATTGTTTGAATTGTTAGGCCAGCGGACACTAAGCAACGCATCACTCCACTATGATGAATCAAGGGTGAAATACTTGCATGGATACATTGGCACCGTGCTTGATTCCTTAAGGTATGTGATTGCTACTCCATTTTATTATCTTTTGAAAAATTAGATTTAGAAAATGCCTTTGAAAGAAGTTACTTATCCAATAAATGAAAACACACACAAGATTTGTAAAAGCAAACACAACTGAAATAAACACCTATGCTTTGATATGGTATGTGATCTTCTTTCTCATGTTTTTTTAATCCTTCAGAAATGGATCAAATATGAAGGGATATTTTGTGTGGTCTTTCATTGATGCATTTGAGTTGTTGGATGGATATGAATCGGTCTATGGGCTGTACTATGTCGATAGGAATGATCCAGAGTTGAGAAGATACCCAAAGCTATCCGCAAAATGGTACAGCCAATTTTTGAAGGGTACAAGATCCTCCCTAGTTGGTGCAATTGAACTCAATAACGATTCATCACTTGTTTCGGTTGGACATTTAATTCAGTAGTGGGTTCTATAATTTGTATGCATTAAAGTGTTGTTACATTACATATGGTGTTTCTGTTGAGAGTCTTCCAGTTTTGTCGGTTAGCTGGTTAGTGGTTTAGATGTTTACGAAATCTGTTTGCATGATCATTATTTAGTTAATCTATCTAAAAACCACTATTCCATCTGTGTATGCAATCATCATAAAGTGAGTGATCTCACATTAACAATGGTATCTAGTTCTTCGATTTGGGACAAGTGCATACGAGAATGTGAGGTTCTTTGAGAAATCTGAGGTAGTCATGACTAACTCTAATGGTTCTTCTTTGGCCAACCTGTCTTTTCTTTATGGCAAAAACTTATAATAGAGAAGTGGTTCCAGATGCAAGTCATCTTTGGTTTCTAGGGTGTGTTTGAAATTTTGCAAGGCTCTCTTATTGATCCATCTATGTGTGAACTCTGCGAATTTTAGAAGATAGCTGCAAAGGACGCCTGAGACATCTTAACAAATTCTTACGTGGTTGCAAAGGTTGGGAAAGTGAGACTATAGTTCATGGACAAGAAATATTAACTATTATTTTTTTGAAACGGCAAAATTTATTAGGCCCGCTTGTGTAAGACACACATAGACCAAAGGCAAACGAGGATAGGTTACAAAGGTGCCGTATATATGCAGAACACCCACCCGGGGCAACCCAAAAATTCTGTATACCATAGGAACCTAAAAACCAACCACCCCACAATAACCACCCAAACAGAAGATCCGAACACCTAAAAAACCCTAAAAAAAATGCAGCACAGCAGCTGAACAGAAGGGGGAAAACCAGCCAGCAACACGCACACAGTCAGCCCCCACACCAGAAAACAGTCCAGCCAAAACACAGCCCACTGAACCTGAAACAGAATCGCCAAAAACAGCAGCAGCACCCCCGCATAACACAGACAGCAGCCGCAGACAGATGGAAAAACCTGCAAACAGCAAAACCCCACCTCAAAGCACCACTCTACTAGATAATGTGTTTAAAATACCTAGCTGAAAAATGCCGTGAATGTCCAATGCTTTAGATAATGGCTACTGCTTACTACTATCTACGGTTTGTACGGCAACTAAAATTTGAATATTTTACTAGTTTCTAATGCTGTGTGTTTGGCTATGTTGTTTTTATTATGTTGAACTTTTCATATATATGAATACATCTTGTGGTGAATAGAAATTATTTAGCATCCAAGGATCTCATGCATAGGAAGTTCAATTCACATATAAAATAATACTAGATAGTCATTCTTGTAGAGATCCTCCCTTATTTAACTTCAACATGCTAGAGATTCTTGCGTTTGATTCAAATTTTATACAAACAGCTATTTCTATAAACTCTTTCAAAGAAAACGACGTCATGAATACAATAAATTTTTATCATGCCATGGACACTCTTCCGTAAAAGATTTGGAATCAAGTTATAGTTTCCAGTTTCCAATACATCCCTAAAAAATGCTTGTTAAGGAAATGCATACTGAACCTTAATATATTGGAATGGTTTAACTCTTTCATGATATACACTCTCTTTCATGATATACACTTTTTTAAAATACAGCAGAATTGTTTTTTAAAATAGGCAAAATTACATATACAATCGTTCAAGTATAATCTTTACTTTAAATTGGTCTTGTTAAGTTTTAATTTTTCTGTTGGTCCTTTATGATGCATTTTCTTTACATTGTTAGTCTTTGAGTTATCTTCTTGTTGCATTGTAGTAGTCTTTTATGTTATATTTTTGATTGTATGGATCACAAGTTTTGTTGCACAATTAGAGATGACCAACATTCATGTGTCCATTCATCACGCCTCACACTAGAGATAAATGACTCATTGTTTTATGTTGGTAAATTTTAATCATTCATGTTAAATGAAGACATTGTTGTGAAACATGAAATACTTTGTTTTTAAAGTTTTAAGATTTGAAAATGTAGATTTAAATAAAAGTGGGAAGGTAAGTAACATCGACATGTACAATCTGATCATTATTATAAGCAAAAATTTATTTTTTAGGTTTATTGAATAATACTCATGTATTTGGTCTATAAATTGACCAAATATTTGTTTTTACGTTAACTATTCAGTGAACTTAAAAAATTATTTTTGTTTATAATATTGACTGAATGATGTATCTAATATTAAAATGTCACATATGATTTACTTTAATAGAACTTGTTAAAAAGACCAGGAGTGAAAGTATAGTATAATAAAAAATTAAATGACCAATCCAAAGAAAGGTAATTTTGGCTTTAAAAATATCGCAAGGAACTCATCTTTTTCTTTTAGAAGGGTAAAAATCTTATCAGTGAAGGATAGTTTACAAATTGAAAGTCTTGCTACTGAAGAGGAAGGCTAGTTCGCATATCGAAAATCTTGCTAACAAACTTATTTTAAATTTTTTAACATGTATAAATTTGTATACAATAGAAAAACCCTAAAATATATAATCCTAGATTACATGAAAATCGGACTTATAGTTGACCGTGGGCTGGCTTTAGTCCTCAATCCGAGACTGATTTTACTCTTAAAATCGGATTGCTGGTGTGCATGTGCTTAAGCAAGAAATTAGTTTTTGTACAGATTTTAACAAGAGGCGATTTGCACAAGCATGAAATGCAAACGTATAGGAAAATAAACACTAAAAAGAGCTTGTATGCGCAAATTCCAAGTACAGATGAAATAAGGTGGCTAATGTCATGTCATCCATTTTTCCTGAAGTACAATTATTTCGAGCTCTTCCTACATTAAGATGTTATAACATACGGAGTGCAAGGTACATTACATGAAAATACATAAGTCTTTAACTTATTGTTCTATTTAACCCATGTGGGTTGACATTTGAGATGAGTGACTGAATACCAAATTTTAAAAATTAATTAATTAATTAATGTTTTATTTTTATATGATCGCCTATCCTCCGTTATCAAATTATGGTTTAAATATGTAAATCATCATTGTAAGTTAAACGTTTTACTTTTGGTTCATATGTGTCAAACAGCGACTGGCGTGGCGACGTGTGATGTGCCAAATGATGATTATGCGTCGTTCCTTGATGCTGAGTCAGAAAGTTCGAGAGACCAAAAAAAAAAACAAAATTCATAGAGGGACCAAAGCAAAAAAATGGGAAGACAACAAATCCAGAAAAAAAAAAATTCAGAAAATTCTTCATCTTCTTCCTTTTATTTCTTCTTCATCGTCTTTAATACCACCTTCATCAACATTCATAAAAATCCAACAAAATAATTCAAAAACAACAGCCATCAACAACATTACCATCATCTAATCACTACACCTTCATCAACAACAACATCTAATTTCATCACCAAAATCATTCAAGAAACATTTTTTAATACAACACCTAGAATCCTAATTTCTGAGGTAAAATTTGAATTACTCCCATAACCATAGCAAAAGCAACAAAGTAGAATGTCAAACACAAAAAACCAAAGCAAAACACATCTTCGTCTCCCTCCTTCACCTATATCATCATCTTCAATGGCACCTCTGTTTGAAACCCAACTGTTTCAATTTCTTTGTTGCTTTTAAGATATCAATTTTTGCTTTTATTCAAAAAAATAATCAAATTTTTTTTGTTCCCAATTTTCGCAATCCGGGAAAATATTTTCTCATTTTTGGCCTTGGCGTTGCTCAATTCGAAATACAAATGAACATTCATGTATTGAGATTTTGATTTTGTTGATTTTTAAATTCTGTTCTATAGATTGTCTGTTGTTCTCGAATAGCGTCATCGCAGAATCACGAGCATCTAGAAGCTAGAAAGTGTATTTGATTTTAGGTTCAATAAATGGGCAGGTTTTGGTTTTGAGTTTGTTGATTTTGAATACCGGTTCAATAAAATGGTAAAATGGTTTTAAGTTTTTTGACATAATATGGGTCGGTTTTGGTTTTAAGTATTTGGGTTGGGCTTTTAAAATATGGATCAGCTTTAGTTTGTGATTTGGTTGAGGTTAACCAATTCTTTTGCACACCCCTACCTCTCCCTTAGCACTTACCTCCACCCTCTCGGATGAGTTGGTTTTGCATGCAACTCATCTAGTGGCTTCAAATGTAGAAGGGTCACTAGATGGGGAAATGAGACCGAATCTAGAACGAAAGGGAAAGAAAATAAATACATTTTGATTTGATATAGGTGGTACATCATTAGATCAAGTAGAACTTCAGCATCAAATGGTCATCATAAATAATTCAGATCTTTTAACTTTTATTTATCTATCTTTCTCTACCTTTCTCTTTATTATTTGTTTTATCAGACTCTTTTATTTTTCCTTTTTTATAATCATCATCATTTTTAACTAAGTTTTGTCTAAAGTTACCATATCTTTATCGTCTAAAAGGTAAATAATTCAAATCCAAATGATCCCGAACATTTGTTCTCTCAATGTTGTTGATTGTCCATGTTAGAATTTACCCTAAAAAATAAAGTACTCTTCTTAGTTGTTCAAAAATAAAATAAAAATAAATTACTCTCAAAAAAGTATATTTAATTTAGGGTTTTTCCATGTGCGAATTTGTAGTATTGAATAAGAAGTTAAAAGTAGTCAATTTATCTTTAATTTTTTGTATTTTATATTAAAAACTCAATTTTATAATGAATAATTGTTGTTTTCAATAAAAAAATCATCATTTTTTGTTGTTTTAACTTACACATTTTTGTTGTTACATGTTAACCTATGTAATATTGCATATGATAAACAAACCTTTTATAAGGATAAGGGTTTATTAGTTAATTTAAAGAAAATTTCCTTAGTGTTTAATCATATCAACAAAGAAACAAAAAAAAAAATTAAATGAACAAAGAAGCCAGCTTAATTATGTCTGTAAAATAAAATCCAATGTCATATATGATCAAATTATATTTAACTATACAAAAGATGAACACATTTTTTTTGGTGGTTGTTGGGGTTTAAACATCAAATTTTGCATATATTACGCATTGTTTTTACAAATTGAGTTAAACTCACGGGGACGAACACATTTTGTTTGCTAGTTTAGATATACAGGTCAAATAAAAATATAAAATATACCTGTCAAAAAAGTTATGTAAATGTTGTCCAAATTTTTTTATGGAAAATAGATAAATAACCCTATAAAGAATATAATCCATTATTTACTTGTTTTTCTTTTTAAAATTGTGACCTGCATGATATGTCTAAGAATAAAGAGGATAATACAATCCAAACACATAACTTTTTGAAGAATGCTAACCATTGTCACTGGAGCATTGGATAAGGGGATAAAAATAGAAATATAGTATTGGAAAATGGTGAAAAGTGATAAATTTAACTTTTTAAAAGTCAAAATGTTGTTGAAACCAATGCAAACATGCTACTTTTGGCTTCCTTAACCATTGCCCTCATGACAATGGTTAGCAAGACCCTAACTTTTTTGTTGGGTAAAAAATTGCATAACTTTTTCTCTTTCTGAATTCTTTTTTATCGGGTTTTCATTATTCGTTTTCAAAATTCATAAGAAGAACCCTAAAATATTTATAACCTTCCAAAAATATTTATAAATTTATATTAAGTATATGAAAGTTGACTTAGTTAATATAAAGTTGAATTATCCACAATATCTACAACGTCGTTAGTTCAACTTTCACATCTGATGTGATGACCTCCATATTAGATGATGATTTGTAACTACTCCCTTTTTAAAATGAAATATAAACAAAAGTGACACTTAAAAGACCAATATACAAGGTTAAAAATTAAATCCACATGCATCAATTTTTTTACTGTCATTTTTATTTATATTTTATTTCTAAAGAAGTATCTACTCGATAATTTTGAGGTATGTTTTGATTATGATAAACTCAGGAGAACTTTCCTCTATAGAAAAAAAAAAAAAAAAAAGGTGAAATTTTTGTTTCGCAACACAACTAACTTCCAACCACCACACGTTCCATTTCCAATGCCAACGCGTACAGCACCATTATTAATATTTTTTCCAAATAATTCTGAATTTTTTTTGTTGAAATTTTCTCGTTACAAACAGAGAAATTTCACATTTAATCTAAACTTAGGTGTAAATTCATTTTCACACATAAAAAACTGAAAAAGAAAAGAAAACAAAAAAAAGACACATTCTCCTTTTACAACCAACGGCAACCAAGATTCTTTCTCTTTCTTTCTTTCTCTCATAAAAACCCCCAAATTCGTCAATTAGGGTTCAATCCAATTTCAATTCCAATTCCCAATCTTCTAAAATTCTTCAAATTCTCTCCAAATCCCAAAACTTTCCTTCACTGATTCCTTAAATTCACACAGCGAGCCATCGTAGCTCGCTTCTTCGCCAGGAAACCATGCCGAAATTCTCCATCATTCTCACCTTCATCGCTCTCATCATCGTCCTCCCAATCCTCACAACAGCTGAACACGAAGAATCCTCCGTTCTCCGGTTACCGTCACAAAACGTCTGTTCCGTTACAACACCGTCATCGTGTCCGGCGAAATGCTTCCGAACAGACCCGGTTTGTGGAGCCGATGGTGTGACATACTGGTGCGGTTGTGCCGAAGCCGCGTGCGCTGGAGCTGAAGTTGCTAAATTGGGTTTCTGTGAAGTTGGGAATGGTGGATCTGCAACGTTTCCTGGTCAGGCTCTTCTTTTGGTTCACATTGTATGGCTCATTGTTTTAGGATTTTCTGTATTGTTTGGATTTTTTTAGTTTAAAGGGAAAATTGCGATATTATTGAAGAAAAAGAGGGAAATTTATGTAATTACGAGGATGTTGTTGTTGTTGATTGTCTAATCTTCTGGGTTGGGTTGATTTAGGTGACATAACAATTCTTTTTCTCATTTGATGTAATTGGGTGTTATGAATCTTATGATTCATCAGTATTTTAAGGGGTTTTGGAGATGTGTATTTTTGTTTATATTGTTAATTGATCATTTGACCAATTCTTATATATTGTATGTATAATGATTTCATATCATATGGATCTTTTTACCCTGAGAAATTTGTTGCTATTATTGTGTAATCTTGTTTGAATTTCCAAATTTGTTATTGGTTATGTTGTTGATGGCCTAACAATTTGACAAGATTTTTTATGTTTTTAATTTATTTTCCTTATGGTGTTTGATGCATGGTCATCAATATCTTACTCTACATGTGGTTTGTGTTTCATTTCGATACAAAATTGAATACAATTGATATGAATCTTAAATATGTATCTATGTTGGACATGGACCTTGTCTTGAATTCAAATTCATTATGATGAGTCCTGATACAATCTAATACATCACTACTTAAACTTAGTGTTTTGACATTAGTAGATGATATATTAGCTTATAGGTATGCTATGTTGCTTGTTTTTACTTAAAATCTTATATTTTTATTAGTAATGTATCTTGCGATTAATAATAAGATTCGATCCTCGATTCATAACATAGGTCTTCGGATAGTTTTTACCTTGATTTCATCAATATGCCTCGTTCTTGTCAATGAACATTTGTCTCTTACAGCTTGGAGGAGTCGGTGTGTGTAGTTAAGAACTATTGGCAATCTTTGTCTCTTACAAAAGGTAGTGGTTAAACTCCATCATCTATTTCAGAGTTGGATTAGATGCGCTGTGACTGCATGCAGCCATGCACATATTGAGCTTCCAATCAAAATTGGACTGTCCATGTTTTAAATTAGTTTTTTTTTTTTTTTAAAATCTGAAAAACTTGAACAGACAGCCGAGATGCACGTGAGTGCATGCAGTCTCACAGGGTTGTGACTGTACACAACCTTGATCCCTTTATTTCCAGCCTGGTGTCATACTTGGTATTGCATGCTTCATGTTGTTGTTTGTTTTGTCTATGTATTTGTCTACTCTTCTAGGCTGGGTTTACGATAACACGACGAGTCTTTTTCTCATTGTTTTTGATTGGGTGTTCTGATTCATGTATGTTGTAAGAGGGGTTTTGAAGATGTCGATTTTTGTTTATACTATTAATTGATCATTTGTTCAATTCCGATATTGTATGAATAATTTTTTCATTTCATATGGATCTTTTCACCTTGAGAAGCTACTTGACTTCATTGTGTTGAAACTTGAAACTTTGAAATTTGTTGTTGGTTATTTTGTAGATAGCCTCAACAAAAAGATTTCGTAGTTGAGCTCAATTTGTATGCTATATTATTATTAACTGGCTTTAACCAGATTTTGAAGTTTATTTAGTCAATGTTTGGATACACGTTTGTTTTTACTAAAGTGCGGTGAATTGTCACGGCAAACCAAAAGCTACATATTATAGCTTCTTAAATATCACGTCTAATATGCATTGGGACGTAAAATATGGCATTCCAACGCTGATCCAAACAATGCATTAATCTATTAGTTAGTACCTTGATTCCATCAATATGCCCTGTGAACATTTGTCTTTTACAGCTTGGTGGTATTGGTGTGTGTATAGTTAAGAACAGTTAAATATTTGATTTGATCCTTGTAATTGTAGGATTTTATCAGTATTATTATCCACATTATTCATATTCCAAAATGATCCATAAAATTGTAAAATATTAATCAAGTTTGTCCCTCTGTTTGTATGTGTTATCAAATAATTTCCTGATAGTATTCACTTAGTTTCACCCGACATTACCAACTTAATATTATTATAGTCTAAATAAATACCAATGGTGGGATGAATGAATCTGATTAACAATTTATAATTGATCAATTTAAAACATTGTTAGTGTAAGGCATTAGGATATAGAGTTCACAAATCATTGAGCCAAATTGTGTCTTCACGAAAGAATTATTGGCAATCTTTGTGTCTTACAGCTTGTATTATAAGATAATGACTAAACTCCATCCTTTATTAAAATTCCAGTCTTGTTTCATGTTTGGTATTGCATGCTTTATATGTTGGTAGTCCCTAGCTATAGAAAACATGGATAAAGAATGAAACAGGATTTCTCATTACAACTCATGTGTGGTAAAGCCAGGGTAGCTCCTGGGTTTCTGGTTCGTAAATTATTTAACTAATTTTATTTTATTTATTTTTGAATGGCAAATGTTGGTAGTTAGTTGTTATGTTAGATAATATTTTACTCTTCTGTCCAGGTTTAAAACTTGGATCTCCAACTTCTTATCCCTTAGTTTATACAAGTTGAGCTAGCCATCCCTCAATTTAGTAATTCAACTTGTCATACTTGTAGATCACTTGCCTTTTGCCTTTCATGATCTGTGGTTATCAAATATGAGGAAACCTCCTTTGAGCTTATCAAGTTCTTTATTTTTTGTGGCTTATCAGAAATGACAAATTTATTGTCCCCATGTGACAACTGTTGAGATGAATTGGCCCTTACCTAGAATTCAAGCTAAATTCCAATGAAGAGAGTATAGGAACGCATTATTTAAAGAAGAAAATGTTATCTTGAATATTGATAGTTGATACTCTCAGTTTCACTATGATCTCTCAGCTCTTGCAACAAAACAAAAAAAGTGATAAAAAAGTGTAAACAATTATCAAAGAGAGTTGGACACAATTTTAACATTACAAAGTTATCTGAACTACATAATCTATTTCTTACCATCTTACATGAAAGTGAAGGGTAAATAACTTTGTTGCCCCTGGTTTCTCATGAATCTGTTAAGGGGCAAAAATTCAATCTTGGACTATAAATTTCTGAGGCACAAATGGAAACACTTGAGCTTTGCTTTATATAATATACAAGTCTTACTTTAACAAAATGTTTTAATTTCTTAACATGTGCACATTTGCCATACAATATAACCTTGTTTCACAATGCAAGCTGCAGTAGACACTACATCTACAAGCTTCTATTCTACTGTTGTTCAGAGTGAGTCTACCATGTTTTCAAAGAGAATCTAGTTTGATTCATCATTAGTTTATATTTTCACGAGTTAGATGTAAATAGGGTCCATTTTCACATACAAATGTAATAATAGAAGAATAAAACTGTTTTCTTTCCCATTGTTTACCAATAATAGCAATTTCACTTTCAACATAACATAACAAGAAGACTCTAAAGAATCATACATTCCTCCATAGAGGCTGTGAAGCTTCAAATGAAATACTGAAGCATACTGAAAATAAAAACATAAATCACCCTTTCTCCTGCACTATCCCATATTCACAAACCTATCTTTACACTCCCCCAAGATTGAATAATAATGCAATACAATTTTATCTACTATCTTCACAACCACATGTCACTCTAAAATCTAAGACATTTGCTGCATTTGAAAATCAATATTTATTCATAAATATCACCACATAATAATCTTCCAGTAACATCTTCACAGCTTCAAAGTGCAAGAGTAGTTATTGCAAAGTCCAGTGTTGGCACTGTTATAAGGAAACAAAGCAACAGGTCTAGTTTTTGGCAACTCAGGAATAGGCTTCTCCATGTTATGAAGAAACTCAACAACCTGCTCCATTGTAGGCCTTCCTTTGTTCTCATTCAAAGTACAAAGCAACCCTATTTCCATAACACGAATCGCTTGCTCCAAATTGATCAATGATCCCATTCTTCTATCAACCAACTTCACTTTATCATTAATCTCATGCAAGTTCCATGCAAAATCCAATAAGTTCCTCTCTTCTGATTTTCCTTCATCTGTATCCTCCACCCTTGGCCTTCCACCTATAACTTCCAACACAATTACACCAAATTCAAACACATCAGCACCATTACACACTACTGATTCAAACTGTTTTGATTCTGCTCCCATTAGCACAAATCCAAAATCTCCCAAAACAGCTCTGAAGCTAACATCCAAAAACACACTGCTGCATTTCAAGTTCTTATGAGCTAGCTGCTTAGTGTGCAAGAAACTCAGGCCGTCGGCCACATCTTTGATGACTTTGAACCGCCTCGTCCACGGAAGAACCCCGGCTCCAAACAGCCATTTATCGAGGCTACCATTAGGAACAAAATCATAGACCGCAACGATTTCGTTGTTGTCTTGACACCAGCCTCTTATAGGAAGTAAATTCGGGTGGCGAACATGGCTAATGACTTTGATTTCCTTCAACAAACGCTTCTTATCGGATCCGTGTGTACTGAGAAACTGGGATGAGAATCTTTTCAAAGCTACTTGATTTCCATTAGCAAGCTTTCCTCTGTAGAAAACTCCTCTATTATCACTTCCAAGTACCTCTATCTCATTGAATGATCTAGTTGAAGAGGAAAGTTCGGAAAAACGGAATCTGCGCGGTTTGTTAGGGGGCCTTGGCCTATGAATCTCTTCATCTATTGAAGTGTTTGATTTAGCTGCCCTTTTTCTATGCTTACTGATAAAGTAAAAACCAATCAAAACAGCTAAAGCCAACACTACAGCAGCCATAAAAATTAAAAAGCTACGAGGAGTTTCGTTTCTTTTAGAGTTCTCATTGGTAGCTGTTGTTTCTGTAGTAGTTTTCTCAAGCATGATCTTACCTTGACATGTTTCAGATGAAGGGTAGCGAAGAAAAGCTTGGCTAGTGGAAGTAAAGTTCCAAGAAAGTATGTTATGAATTTGTGTATGGTTACCGGTTGCAGCAGAGAATCCTACAAACATATACTCATTCAGATAAGGTGAAAGATCCATAAACTCCGAGAAAATAGGCTTATTAGGATAAACATCTTGATTAGCAAGTCCTAAACGAATGTCAATTCGTCTTTGAGGACCATCATAATCAATCCAAGCATGGTGAACAAAACCATCCTTAAGAGAAACTCCAATATCAGAAACATTGATAATTTTAGTAGATACTATGCTACCTAAATTGATACCAACATGGTTATCATTTGGATCACCGAATTCGGGATTTTCTCTTGTATCAAACTCAATTGCAACCGCTTTATAATCGCTCTCGCAAGCATCATTAAGCATACCAAGCCAAGGTCCTGGCCTTCCAATAGTGAATTCATCAGGTACAATAATGAAAGTAAGCCCACTACCACCACCATAATCACTTATATCAGAAGCAGTAGTTAAATTATTAAGCTGAAAAGAAAAGGTGGTTTGAAAAGAAGCTGGAGTTTTGGTGATTGGATCTAACAGACGAATAGGGAAGGAATATAAACCTCTACCTGCTTGATGTCTTATATCTGTTTCTTCTGATTCATTTGGGATTTGAAGTGAACCCTTTTCATCTGAGAACTTTGCACTTCCTAGAAGCTTCACATCATGGACTAATCTTGAGTTGTTAGTGAAGCTGAAATCATGGAAGGAGAAGTGTTTGGTTACATTGATTGAAGCATTGCTAGCTGAATGAACTAGACTGAAGAAGGAAAATATGAGGAGGAGGAGGATATAGCTTAAGGAAGCCATTGCATGAGAGAGGATAATGAAAAACTTCAATAATTCAGTAGGTAGTTTATAACTGTTGCTAATGCTTAATTAAAGATAATAAAAGTTTAAAATTAGGTGATACTATTAGTGAAGATAAAATGAATAATACAAATTATCTGACTAAACAATAAATTGTTTAAAGACTAAAAGCATGCACTTGAATTATTTTTTATATTTTGTTTTTACAGTATCTACACGAATTTATGTTCTTTGAATATCTTATAAGATTGGTTTTTGTTCGCGTATTTTGTCACAGTTAAAATGTTTTACCTCACAATAAAAGTGTGTTGTGCGGGAGTCGAACAAAGATGTTCTTATTACTCTTCAAACTTAGTCTACAAAACCACTTGAAATAGAATTTGTTAATGAACTTTTTAAGTTTTGAATTATGATTTGTTGAATATTGGGGAAACAAACAAATGATAATAGCAACAAAATAGATAACATGCTGTGTGGAGTATGACAGAAGAAGTATATATGAGGTTCAAAATTGGTTTTGAGAATTCATGGTCCACACACGTTTAAATTTTGGTACAAGTTCAGTGTTATTCTTTTTTATGAGTATGGGTATTGGGATTTACAACTCTCACATACACTACGAGTTAAGCAAAATTTTGATGATAGTATAGTGTATGATTGGTTTAAATTAATGTAATGATTGTTATATTTAAGGGTTTAATTTTAGTACTATAAAATGTATGATTGGTTTAAATTAATGTAATGATTGAATGATTATTATATTTAAGGGTTTAATTTTAGTACTATAAAATCATTTGACTCTTATTTTAAATTTATAATCACTACATTATTAAGTAAGTAATATTTTAAATTAATACAATTCTTCATCTAAATCATTAATGTTTTGACTGAAGTTTAACTGTTTATAATTTAGGAACCTGTAAAAATATCTAATGTTTCATTTGTTACCAAAAAAAAAAAAATTCGACTCTAACTTGGCTTACTATATGATAGTGAATTGGCTTACATGTATGTTTGTGACATGCATTTAATACCCTCAAACAAAATAACTTGACATCATTCAATGAGCTTGGAGTACATTTTTACTTCATGGCAAGTTATTTCAGGACCAAAATAACCAACCTTTACAACTTCATGCAGCAATGTGATTTCATTGTTTGTGATTAGATCCGTGTACCATTTTCCTATCATTAATGAAAACGAAAGGAGGCACACATTTATTTTTTTAGATATGAATAAACTAACTAAGATCTAATGACACGTGGTAAAGGAATCTTCTGCACTATATTATCTGTACAATAATATTTTCTTAGCAAAAATTAATAATAATTGAGATATATATAATTGTGGAGCAGAAACCTAGTACATCTTCTCTTTATTATTTTAAAGTATTTGATTGGTGCAGTTATAAATTAGGTTTTTTTTATAACAATTATTTGAGGTAAAAAAAACTTGTCAAATCTAATATAATATTCGAGTATTTTATTTGAGAATTTTGAGCAAAGGAAATGATTACAGATTAGCCTAGGGGTCTAATTTTGATAAGAGATTGCGACAGGAAAGAAAACAAAATCCTTAGTGAGAAAGTGCCTCTATGATCTTCATGAACAATTGTGAATCTTTTAGTAGTTCATAGTTACAAAAACCGGTGCACCTATTTAATAAACTGGTCCAGATCCAATTTAATTTTTACTTGCACATTTAAAATGCTCTCTATTAACTTAACTTTCGAAGTGACATCAAATCATCTTTCCCATTAAATTACGAACAATTATACATAAAAACCACCAATAATTAACACTACATGAAATTGAAAATCAAAGTTTCTTCAATTTCTGAAGGTAAAGTAGATGACCAGAAACAGAGGTGGCAATTATTTGTTTGGCTTGTCATAACATCTTTCAACTAAAATAGTTTTATATCAAAAAGGAGAAAAATATATGTATTGCAAAATGTAAATGACAAGTATTGGGCGTGTGACAACCTGTTCTACAAAGACAAGCAGTTCTGAAATATTCCATAATGTATGTATATCAATAGACATTAAAAATTTCAAATAAAATCTTCCAGAAAGATAACTTTGGCAACACAAAATTGTGGGTTAATGCAAAAAAGAGTCTAAAAACTAAAAGGAATTCCATCTTACTGTGTATAGATTTATAATTATGTTGATTGTTTTAGACTTGTATAAATTCTTCAGTCTTAAATTATCGAGAGTATGCATCCCAGAACCAGTTCTAATTCTTAAAGAGAAAGTCGAATCCTCTCAGACATGCCTCGATATGTTGTCAGGATTAAGAATGCAAAATAATTCGGACTCGTCATCAATTGAGTTCATATCACAGAGAAAACCAGTTCTTATATTTTTTTTTCCTTGGAAAAAAAAATCAAGCAAATAAATAAACAGAAGCTTCAAACTAAAATTATGAAAAGTATTATTGTGAAATGCGCATCTATCACACTATGCACCAAATTAAAAAAAAAAAACAATTATATAATCATCAAGTCAAAAACATAGTTCCTCTCAAGTCACAAAACATGTTCAAGACTATTTATGTAATAGGATTAACACAAAATCTAAAAATACATACGGATGTAGTTTGTCCAAACTATGTTTTACGTCTTCATTCATCCACCATCTCTTTTCCTCTTTAGTATGTAATCCTTCTCTGTGACAAAGCTGCTCGATAAGTGCTCAAAAGTAACATATTTTATGTGTTAATTTAGGCATTTTAGTGACTTGTTCTGCGAGTTATCTAAGGAAAAGCTACCAAATTGTGTTCTTTTACCATTTATGCTTTACATGCCTTACTCAACCCTTTTTGTGCAGGAAAATGCAAGCAAGGATAAAAATGCACCAAGTTCACAAGATTTCGCTATTAGCGAGATTTTCACCATTAGCGAAATAGTTGGCAAAGTTCCAGTGAGGTTTCGCCATCGGCGAAGTTCAGAAGCAGAAGGTCAAACTTCGCTATTAGCGAATATTTCGCTATTAGCAAATATTTCGCCATTAGCGAAGTTGCATCAGAGAGATTTCGCCATCGGCGAAGTCATCATCGAACTTCAGGAATTTCAAGTGGATAAGGCACGCGTGGAGCAACTCCATTGGTGCAGAGGCAGATTCTATACATTTCGCTAATAGCGAAATATTTGGCTATTAGCGAAATTTCGCAGAAGTAGCCCATATAAATAGTTTTCTCTTCTCTTTCCAACTATTTTATTACATTGTTTTTGATATTT